>JGI24021J15306_10003858_pt1 | contig 17155 bp, 7 predicted proteins | sample Ectturendosymbi1_FD_15306 | JGI IMG/M metagenome (IMG submission 15306) | reverse complement strand
TTTTTTTTCGAGTGCAATCTACTAGACTGGCCGATCCGTTTGAGCCGTTGAACAGCTCTCTAGCGCAATCGGCGGAGGAGCTAGGGTGTTGGTAAGGCAACTGAAAATTGCTGTTTTTTAGGCTGCAAATTTTCTTAAATTTATTTTCGAACAAAGCAGTCTTCATCCTAAATGTGATTAAATGTACAAAGATTGATCTCTCTGAAAAAGTTTTTAGCTCAATCTTGTTACTATCGCCACTGGCAAAGCTATGGATAGGCTGTGTTTGAATGCGCGGCATTCACTAATAACTACAACTTGGCCTACGCTTTATTTATGTTATTTCTTCAATGATAAGATTTTGTCGTTTGCAGTTGTAAAAGATAGTATTAATGCTTCAAAAAATGATAGCAAGTAGGCTACCTTGCTTTTGCAATCACGTTAGCTATATTGAACTGGCACATTATTTGGTCAGCGAACACCTATAATTGGCTCAAGAGCTAGAAAATCAACCAGGAGGTCATCTCTCAGCTAGTCTAATGGTTCCAGAAGGTTTTTTAGAAAAATTTTAAAGAGTTTCAGTTGAGCTACAAAATGTTTTTTTGCAGACTGAAATGAATATTGCACATTCTTTTTTGAAAGTTTAAGGAAATGCCTCTGTTCACAATAAACCCTGCAGATACTGTTTTTTTTTTTATTTAAAGTAGGTTAGTTTGCTGATGCTAAGCATGACTGTGCTCACTAGGCATATGTTTATGCACTGTTTAAAAATTTTTAAACCAAGCGTTATGGGAGCTTCATGAAATCGAAAAGAAAACAACACAAAGATAAACGCATTGTTAAAAAAGCATTCTTTTCAAAAAATGCTATTCGAGAATCCGGTGCTATTACACACTTAGGACACAGCCTAGATCTGTTGCTGTTGACAAAATGGCCAGTATTTATACAAACCACATCTGGCAACTCTATTCGCTTCACATAAGAAAATATGATATTTTTCTTCATCTGGCATGACTAAATAGTAAAATGTTGAGTTTCACACTGCTTTCACTTGATTTCCACAAAGGTTGAACAGCACCTCTAGTCTGTGACTCAGTCTACTCTCTACTAGACTCAGGCTGAGTCTACTTTCTAGTTTCTACTCAGTCTACTCTACTGTGAACTGAACTGCACATCGGCAACATCGTATAACTGTGATGCAACAAGAACATTTTTAATTGCACAACAATGAACAACAAGTGATGCAACAACTATCAATATTTCTTGCTCCACTATCTGCACTCAACCTTCTGTATAACTATAACTAACAGGTCTATTTGGAGTCTGAATGCGGCACGATAATCTAAAAATTTCATAATAATGCATCAACATACTGAAGCAAAAAATGATTTCCCTTAAAATATAGGAATCTCATGGAACCCTTAAAACTCACAGAACCCCACTACATGTTTTGGTGAACCCTAGGGTTCCGTAGAACCCTTGTTGAAGAGCACTGCAATAGGTGAAACGTTGAAAGGCTAAAACAAGGTCAGAGAAAGTAAACAACCTCAAGACAGTAGTGAAAATTGCACAACACCAACTGCACAATTATTTGTAATGAGTTGCACGTTGTTGTTTACCCGTTCATGAGATCTGAGTGAAGGCAGGCACATACAAAAGGAGTACTTTTATGCAACATGTGCTTGCCTCTGTGGATTCGCTTGCACACTTGATTTTGAGTTAGCAATTTCTGAGATTCGCAGTTAGTCTGAAAGGTCTATGGTAGACATGATGGATTAAAACATCCCATCGCATTTACAGTACATTAAAACATTTTACAAGTTGGTTTAATTTGCACTGTAATGTGACATTACATGTGACTACTCTATGATATGGCTGATGCAGTGTTACAAAAAAAATTTTTTTTGGTGACTGATATAATACCTCTTAACACCTTCAGGGCCGGTGTACGAGATATACGTACTTCAAAATCCTGCATTGAGCATGCGTTATGCACTATTTTCCCTCTAGCATTTCTGGTTCAATGTTATGGCCTGAAAACAATAAATTAATTAATTATCTAAGTAGGGGATTATTTAATTATTTTGTTGCTTTAGGCCAGGGGTTCCCAACCTTTCCCTGACCATGTACACTTTCAGCATTTCGACAGATGAGAGTGTACCCCTAAATTATAGATATATTTAACAATAAGCACATAATGAGTTTTGAAAATAGTATTCACTGATTTATGCATAAATACTTAGAAATGATAGCGTATATATATATTTATTCCTTCTATTGCTAATCTTAAATGTACTCCTTCAGATAAGCTAATGTACCCCAGGTTGGGAACCCCTGCTTTAGGCCATAACTTCTGAACCTGAAATGTTAGAAAGCCTAACAAAAGCTGAAAAAACTCAATTCTTTCCTAGTATCCAATGAAAACTTAAGTCGAGTATGGGGCCCAGGGTCAGGTAACATGAGACAAAATGGCCTAAAACTACCCCACTTATGAAATCAACCACAAAAAAATGAAATCCAAAACTTCCCAATTTGTTTTTCATTGCAATCTAGAAGACTTACTGCATCTTTTGAGTGTTTAAACAGCTCTTTAGCACAATCGCCTGGTGAGTTATGGAGTTGCAAAGTGGAGGGAAAATAGAACAAAAACACGTGCTCATTGCGTGATTTTGAGTATGAATATTTTGTACAATCACAATAAAGCGGTTACAGTTTTGCGGATTGATAGTCATGTTGAAAACCTTAGGCGTATTAACTGATAGCCTCATATCAATTCTGCCAGCACTATTTATTTTCAGCCTGTACATATCTATATAACAGTTGTTTCATGCATATCAGTGCTGTCAGTAGTGAGTTACTGTTCTGAAAAAGCATATTTCTTGGGAAAATGGCAACAGGCATTCTTCCAGCATGTGTTGTGGATATTGGAACTGGGTAAGTTGTATCAATATCTTTTTGTGAATAGTTAAGCTCTGTGGCTGCTGGCATGGTTATGTTGACAGTGCTTGCAAAGTCTGTCATGGACCAGAGTAAGTGTTGCCATGATTTTTTGCTTGTTGGAGATAAAAAAGTTAGAACGAAAGAATTTTTTAAACTACATTCAGACAAAATGAACAATTCTGAATTCGTTAAAGTCCATGCCATGAGCCCTTTCTATAGTTGCACTAAAAAGTTTAAGACCACTTGCATAAAATTCGGTTTTCACAAAAAGTTTAGAAAATTGTCCCATTGTTTTGTCACACTACTTGTTATGTTGAAAGAACATTATTATTGTTACGTAACTGATGCTTCTATTATAACTTTAAGAATGAGCTTTTTAATGATCTGCTTCTATTAACACTTTGAGAGCCGGCGTACGATATATTCGTACTTCGATTTCGGCCTAAATAACAGCAGTTTTCGGTTGCGTTACCAACGCCCTCGCTCCTCCGCCGATTGCGCTAGAGAGCTGTTCAACGGCTCAAACGGATGGCTAGTAGATTGCACTCAAAAAATTTTTTGGTTGGGGGTTGCGGATTTGTTGTGACTGACGTCATAAGTGAAGTAGTTTCGGGGTCATTTTGGCTCATGTTGCCTGGCCTAGGGCCCAACCGCTAGGCCAAAGTATTTCGCTGAAGTTTTCATTGGAACCTAGGCTCGAGTCGGAGTCTTTTAGCCTTTGATCAACTTTCTAGCGTTTCTGGTTCAAAAGTTATGATCTAAAATAAACAAATTAATTAATTATCTAATTAGTCAAATATTTTTACTAAGTTATATCACAACTTTTGAACCCGAAACCCCAGCAGTTTATCGAAAGTATCAAAAGACTCGGATTGCAACCTAGTTTCCAGCAAAAACTTCAGCGAAATACTACCACCTGACAGTTGGCACTTAGGGCCAGGCAAAGTGGGCCAAGGTGGCCTAAAAGTCCTCCACTTATGACGTCACTCACAAAAAACCTGCAACCCCCAAGCAAAAAATTTTTTTCGAGTGCAGACTAGAAGACTTGCTGCGTCTTTTGAGACTTTTATCGGGTCTGTAGAGCATACTGGACCTAAGAAATTCCCGCGCAAAGCCACATGCGTTTAGGAGTTTTTTTTCCGAGAATCCCCGAAACCACCCGGGTGCCAAAGTGTTAACAAATTATTGCAAGTTTTGCTGCTACAGGGGTTATCAGTTGTAGAAAAGGCAAAAATTATTACACTGCATGAAGAAGAATACTCAGAAAGGCAAATATCTGAAGACCTGAAGTTCAGCAAGACGGCAATCCTTCAAAACAGCAATCCTTCAGTCGTCAGATTCAACGAGTTTGGTAGTTTTCAGCACTTGCACAGGGCTGGTAGGCCCAAGGTTACTAGCCAAAGACATGATAAAGAGGATGGTAGTGTGCTCACCCATGACTATGAGCAAAAAGATTTGATCAGCTTTGTTGCTTACAGGTACAGATGTCAGCACGTGTGACATGAAACATTATTTGAGTGATGAATTTGGGCTTGGAGCCTGTAAACCTGCCAGAAAACCTGGGCTTAACCCTCCATGAAAGCTAAAGGAAATTTTAGCTCATTTATTCTGATTTATTACATTTTTGAAAAAAAGGTATAAAAGGCATATAATAAATCACATTTTTGATAATGAAGCATAAAACAAGATTTAAAAATTTTGAAAATATTGGTATTGGGTATCAGCCCATGAATGGCTGATATATCGGCATCGGCCCCAAAAAAGCCATATCGGTCGATCTCTAATTTTTATTATGAAAAACGTTAGCAATCATTCGTACAATAAGTTTTGCCCAGTTTTGGCGAAGATCCGGATCAACCAAATCCAGAGTAATGAGGTTTACGGTATTTATTGAAAAAAATCAAGTTGTTTACATTTCTTGAAATCTTGTGATATGCTATGTGTTTGATGGTTAAAAGTGACTACACAGATGATTAAACAGAAATACCGAGTCAAATGCAACTAGAGTGAAAAATCTTGAGTGGTTTTAAATTTTGAGCACGACCATAGTATGTTGGCTTGGTAATCAAAGAAAACCAGGTTTCATTGTTGGCCATCTTATTGCAAAAACTACAAAAGTAAATTTTACCTTTTGTCCAAATATTAAGTAGAATATTTCATCTTTATTTTACATTGTGTTTCTCTCATTTTTATTGCGTTTGGTAGAGATCGACTGATATGGTTATTTTGGGGCCGATGCTGATATATCGGCCATTCGTGAACCGATAACTGATATTTCCAAAATTTTTAAATCTTATAGTCTCCTTCAGTATCAGAAATATAATGTATTCTATGCCTTACCTTTTTGCAAAAACTTAAAATATGGATTTGTGAGGTAAAATTTTTCAAATTGCAGCAATTTCAGTATTTTTCTATGATATTTAATTAATCTGATTAACCCTCTAACGCCAAACTCAACAGATTTGTAACGCTTCAAATTTGTTCGTTTCTCTGGTCAATGAAACAACGGGTTTTCGCGCAAGTGTCCATATCAACATATTTGTTACGTTTCGAACTCGAACCTTTCAATTAAAAATTTTAAAAAATTCCTCAAGCGTGAATTTTAAGACATGCTTGAATTCTTCTTGACCGAGGTTTACGAGTACCCAATGTTGAGTTGTTTGGGAAGGGTGTTGTTGAGAGTTAGGAAGCAACTTAGGTTAGGTAATGTTTTTTGAGTAGCCACTCAGTTCAGTGTTTGAATATGCATAATAAGCTGTATGGACTTATTTTCTGATAGAAGTTATTAGCTTAGGTCCAATTGTAACAGATCTGTGCATGTGGTTGGTTGTTAACACCTTAGCTGCCAGTGTGGTTTCACCTTAGCACAGCAGTTTGCACGTGTCTTTGCATGTCCATAGCTCCTCTGCCAATTGCGCTAGAGAGCTCAAAATACTCGGCGAGTCTTCTAGTTTGTAATAAAACCAAAATTTTTAGATTTCATTTACGAGTTTTTTGTGAGTGACGTCATAAACGGAGTAGTTTTGGCTTTTTTGGCCCACTTCATCTGGCCCTGGGACCAAACCGCTAGATGGTAGTATTTCGCTCAAGTTTTTATTGGAAACTAGGCTAAAATCCGAGTCTTTTGATACTTTGGATGACTTGCTGCGGTTTTGGGTTCAAACATTATGACCTAAAACAACAAATAATTAAGGTGACTGTACAGTTTAATTGCTTTAGGCTTGTTGAGTTCAGTACAGCACTGTTTTACATTACATTTGATATATAAAACTCTATATTTCTTCCAATCAGGTCCGTAACCGTGGGGAACATTCTGGGGAAGGGCCCCCCTTATTATTGCCTTTATTTCAGCCAGGTCCGTAGTCCTGGAAGGGTGTTCAGGGGCAAAACCCCCAATGTTTTGTTTCCCCCCAAATTTCCAAATTTTTTTTATGAAGAAAATATATATTTTTTTTAATTTAATAAAACAAACTCTTTTGCCTTAAAAATGTATTTTGAATCCTCCCCAACCTTCAAACTTGGCTTCCAGACTTAATTGAAAGCATAGAGAGACGTCCTAAAATTAGCACCTTTGTGGACCATTGTAACAAATTGTAACGTTTCAAAAGATGGGGAGTAAAACATTTTTTTCCCAACCAGTGCAATATTGATACTGTTTGTAGTAAAATCAAACACCCAGAATTTTTTTAGGCAAAGAAACAAAAATTTGGTTTTTAGAGGGTCAATGATGATGCTTTCATTTCAGCTTGATGGCTGACGTGTGCTCCATGGTTCATCTTGTCTGCTTGTTTATGAAAACGCACCTGCTAGTGTTGTTGCAAGATAACTGTCTTGACTTGGTTTGTTGTGCTTTCTTGCGCAAGTTACCTGTTTGCGTGAGGAATATAACAACTTTTTTCACCTACTGAGGCTGATTCCGTTTTGGCTGATGTCGATACATATATTGGTAAAACCCAAATATCTGCCCGAGCCAATGTATTGGTCTATCTCTAGTGTTTGGTTCTTTTGGCCAAATGTCATTTTCATCTAAAGCTCATCTGGTGAAAGTCCATGGAACTTGGATTGATAAGCAAAAACATCAATTTGTGTTAGTTGGGATGAAGGCTGCTTTTTGCCTTGTTCTAATGGTTGTATATAACCTTTGTTTCATTTTTGTTGATCAAAACTGCTGAAACGTGTTTTTTGTGTGTTTTTTGTTTTATCTTGCCCTGTTGTCCGGTGCTGTTATTTTTTTTCCTTGAACTTACTTTTGGAGTTGATTAGTGTCAAGCAGTTTGAGTTTCACTTCACAAATCACTAGAGAAGTATATAATGTACTATAGGAGTAAATTTAACATGTGCTCTGGGACACGATTTCCAAGTTACATGTTAAAATAATTGCGAATGTTAAATTCAGCTTTGATCACAGTAGTCAGTGACTTAAAGGCATGTCCTAGCATTCATTCATAAAGCTTTATTCGATATTTGTTAACACATTGAATAACAGGTGTCTCTGGACTCACTTGTTGAATGTAATTAAAAATACCAGGCTCCGTCTGTAGACAACCCTATTGTGATTTCTGAATTGTCTTGCACCACTGACATCAATCAAGATTAATGCAAGATGAACAGCCTGTCAGCAATTGATTCAAAAGTTGTCATGTTAGCTCCATCTGCTAAAAACATGGCCTTTTTTGCAACTGTAACCAATTGTGTCAGACTGCCAGGTAGTCAGCACATTTTCTTTTCATAACCACCTGGTATTGAAAGTGTTAAATGTGGTTAGCGAACAGTTGTTGTGTACCCAGTTGTGAGCCATGAAAAATATAAAGATTTGAATGTCTTAGCATGATTACTGTTGCAACCTCTCCCATGGTGTTGCGTTGATTGTGTGATTCACCACGAACAGGATGTGCGTGAAGAACAACACCATACGTATATGTGGCGCGAACAAGCAATAATAGAGTGATCATGGCATGTGAACTCTATTGTTGCTTGCTGCCACGGTGCGAAGCTTTGCACATATGCCGCTCGGGATTTCCGATCGCGACATAACTATGATTTCAGTGTGAAATGTGAGTGCTATTTGTGATGCTTCTAAAATTGAAGTTTCCAATCATGTACTTTGATAATTTTATGCCATCTTGTGTTAACACCTTCACTGTTGGGACAGTTCACATGAACCTTGGTTTTAGCATCTCTTATCAACTCCATAACTCGCCAGGCGATTGAGCTAGTGAGCTGTTCAAACCTTCAAAAAATGCATGTGCCAAGTATTCTAGTTACAATGAAAAAAAATTTTAGAATTTGTGCTTCAGGTTTTTTGTGGGTGGTGTCATGAGTGGGGTAGGTTTAGGCCTTTTTTTGGTCGAGGTCATTTGGTCCTAGGCCCCAACTGCAAGAGGGAACTATTTGAATCAAGGTTTTATTAGATACTAGACTAAAATTCATTTTTTATTGGATACTAAGCTAAAAAAAAACAAGCTTTTATTGGATACTAGGCTGAAAATGAGTCTTTTGAGCTGTTGATTACTTTCTAACATTTGTGTTTCAAAAGTTTGGCCAAAAAAGCTAAATTTGGGTAAAAATTACGATGTTTCACCTACATTTTCAAAAAGATATTTCATCTAAATTTTGGTTATTTTGACTAGAAAGTTAATCAAAGGCTCAAAAGACTCAGATTTTAGCCTAGTTTGCAATACACACTTGAGTCAAACAGTTTCCTCTTGCGGTTGGGGCCTAGGGCCTGATGACCTCATCCCAAAAGGCCAAAAACTACCCTACTTATGATGTCACCCACAAAAAAACTCGAAACTGAAATCAGAAAATTTTGGTTTCATTATAAACCAGAAGTCTCGCTGAGTATTTTGAGGGTTTGAACAGCTCTCTAGCACAATTGACCGGCAAGTTATGGATTTGCAAAGTGGTGTGAAAATAGTGGCTCAATGCGTGATTTTGAAGTATGAGTATCTTGTACACTGGCAGTGAAGGTGTTAAACAATGCAGAACTTTGTGGGAAGTTTAGTCTATAACTAACTTTGTCTTACTTTTTATTTAACAGGTGGATTAACCTTCCATTCTGTTTAGCTGTAGAAGTAATTTTGCTTGATTTTTTGGCTTCTCATTTGTGAATAATTGTGTATGGTTGTGCTAATCACTTTGCTGCCAGGTGGTTATGGCCAAAAAAACATAATTTGGGTAAAAAACATAAATCTTTTACCAAACGTGTTTTTTCACCCAAATTTTGTGTTTTTCCCATGACTTTTTAACCAGAAATGCTAGAAAGCTAGTCAGGGCTCTAAAGACTCGGATTATAGCCTAGTTTCCAATAAAAACTTGAATCAAAAAAGTGGCTCTTGCGGTTGGGACTCAGAGCCCAATGACCTCGGCTCAAAAAGTCTAAATCTATCCCACTTATGACATCATCCACAAAAAACAACAATCCTTCCAATTTTTTTTTAATGCAAATTGGAAGATTTGCTGCATCTTTTCAGCATTTAATCAGCTTTCTAGTTCAGCTATGTCCAAACCACAGGTCACATGCAGCCCAGGCCAAGGTTTTGTGCAGCCCAGTTTAGGTTTTCACTGTAGTAACTGTCCTACATACTGACAACCTGTTTTTATTTTGATAATATTGAGTTTGACATTTTTGATACAGGTGGTCCTCAGTGCCAGTTATCACGTCTGTTACCATTGCAGTTAGGATTTGATCAATTTCAAGGCATTAGCTTGAGCTAAATAGTAAATCATAGCAGTGACCACACATCAAGCAAATCAGATGCAATTTAGCTTGAGCTAACTTTAGTTTGCTATCAAAGTAAGTCATTCATTGTGCGGCCCTCATTGATATTTCATTCAATGTGCAGCCCTGGTTAAGGTATTTACATAATTTTTGGCTCAGTGGGCCATTTGGGTTTGACATAGCTGCTCTAGCTCAATCGCCTGGCGAGTTATGGAGTTGCAAAGTGGAGCAAAAGCAGTGGCTCATGCACGATTAAAGGTAAAATCCACCTGGCACCGAAAACAAAACACAAGCTCACAACATTTTTATTAGTTTGTTGTGGTTGGGTGTCCAGGGATTGCTGCTGACCCTTTGCTGGATGTTTTCGCTAATGCATCACCAACGTGGCATGCAGCCATGTCCATCCTTTTCTGCTATATAAAAAAATGATTCTTGTATCAGAAAGGAGTCTAGAGACTCAATGCATTGATTTATGCACTTACCTCAAGGAAATGCCACCCCCAATCTTCTATGGCAGTGTGGTCCAGTTGCAGGCCGTACAGCATGTGGCCCGCAGACTGAATTTTTAAAGCACTCTGACTTTCTTAGTATTGATTTAATGTTGTGTGTATGTTACACTAGGTAATTTCAATTAGAGCAAGCATAACACCTTTAATTCCGGTAGGCTAATGCTAAAATCCAGCAGTTCGCACAGGTTTTTGTGCTGGAATTGCTCCGCCGATGATTGTGCAAGAGAACTGTTTAAACCCTCAAAAGATTCGGCAAGTCTTTGCAGCTGGAATGAAAAAAAACTTTAATTGTGGGTTTCGGGTTTTTTGTGAGTGACGTCATAAATGGAGTTGCTTTAGGCGTTTTGGCCCACTTCATCTGGCCTAGGCTCAAACCGCTAGATGGCAGTGTTTCACTCAAGTTTTTATTAAAAATTAGGCTAAATCTGAGTCTTGATACTTTGGATGACATGCTGGGGTTTCTGGTTCAAAAATTATGATCTCTCATATTTAGATAATTACTTTGTTTGTTTATTGTAGATCATAACTTTTGAACCAGAAACGCTACAAAGTCGATCAAGGTCTCAAAAGATTCAGATTCTATCCTAGTTTCCATTGAAACTTTGAGTGAAATAATTATGTCTAGGAGTTGGGCCCAGTTCAGGTACAAGCAGCCAAAAACCTTACCCTCCGCTGATCACATCACTCACAGAAAAACTGGAACCCAAAACCAAAGATTTTTTTTACTGCAGGCCCGAAGACTTGCCAAGTCTTTTGAGGGTTTCAACAGCTCTAGCACAGTTGGCTGAGAAGCTTTGCGGTTGGTAAATCCCTGTTTTTTCCCCAATTTCCAAGTACGATTTGTGAAAGATTCGTATTTACAAAATGTGTTTTATGTTTGGAAACACATACGTGTGTGAAAGTACATTTTCCATGATGAAGCAAGTCAAATCTGAAAACAGAAATTGAAGGCAGACAAAACAGTGGATGATATTCTCTGACTTGTTATACCATTAACATTGGTATTGATAAAGGAACAGTAGTGCCAGAAAAGCCTTGACCACAGGCTTCACACTGACAGGGATTTGTAATATGTTGCTACAGTATTTGCTCTTGTTTCATAATTTCAATGAAGCTTTCACTTCTCTTACCATTTTTAATTTCAAATCTTGTGAATCTGTTGTTTTATACATCATTTTGATGGCCGTAGCCTGCAAGTTGTCACATTTTTGTAAAATGGCACGTTGGTCAAAAGCAGTTGGACCGCACTGTCCTATGGTAAATTTTCAAAAGTACAGTGCACTGATCAACAGAGCTTAGTGCCATGTGCAAATTATACACAGCACCAGAGTGCATTGATCAATGTATTTTGACACAACACATGTTAATGAAGCAATGTGTCAAAGAGGTAGCAAGCATAGAAACATTAATTTGATTGACTGAAACAGCTGTAGCTTGCTAAGATCTTTGCAATATTTTGATTTGAGCATTGAAAATGTAGATCTGTTTACTTGTTACCTATGCATAGGTCACGAAGTAGTGCAGTGTGTCCCTTATTGAAATCACAATAAGTCCCTGGTAACCAAAACTTTATGTTCACCAGGATTGTGTTATAATGATAAAAACTGAAACAGAAAAACCTGTTTGTAATTCTTTGATTTAGAATGTGTGTGGTGAGATTTACTAATTATCTTCAAAAAACAATATTATTCAAGTTGGCTTAAATTACTGATTCATTGGCCTAGTGGTTTGTTTGCTGCTAAGTAAACCCGAGTTTATTCCAGTAGCTCTGAGACCTTAAAGTTGTTATCTTCTGATATCTCACCCGATACTTCTTTGGTATAGAAGGCAAAGACTATGTTGTTTTCCAGCTTTACTTGCCAAATGTCTTCCCTAAAGTGCAACCGCAATAATATGTGAAACAAATCATCATTCATAAGAATGGTTGGTCATGTCACATATGTGTTAAATATAAGTGTTGATACAGTAACTTGTGTCCAAACAATAGTGTCTACAAGATCGTTCGAAATCTCAAGTATAAAATTGTGTTGCAACAGCATTGGATATTGGCCTGTTGCCACTGCTTCTTAACACCTTTGGAGTCGGGTGATTTTTGCTGTGAAAGGCATAATTTGCCCATATTGGACAAGTCTTTGCGCCTCCATAACTCTCCAGTTGATTGCGCTAGAGAGCTGTTTAAATCCTCAAAAGACTCTGCAAGTCTTCTAGTTTGTGATGAAAACAAAATTTTTAAGTTTTGGCTTTTGTTTTTTTTGTGGATGACGTCATAAGTAGGGTAGTTTCAGGCCTTTTTGGCTGAGGTTATTGGGCCCTGGTCCCCAAGCACAAAATGGAACTGTTTGACTCAAGTTTTTAGTGGATACTAGGCTAAAATCTGAGTCTTTTGAGCCTTTGATTGGCTTTCTAGTGTTTCTGGTTCAAATGTTATGGCCAAAAGATTTTTAGCCCAAAGTTTGGTCATTTTGCCGCAACTAATGAACCAGAAACGCTAGAAAGTCAACCAAAGGCTCAAAAGACTAAGATTTTAACCTAGTTTCCAATGAAAATTTTGAGTGAAATACTTCCCTCATGTGACTTGCTGAGTCTTTCGAGGGTTTGAACTAGAGATCGGCCGATATGACTTTTTGGGGCTGATACTGATATATTGGCCATTCATGGACCGATAATCGATATTTCCAAAATTTTTAAATCTTGTTTTCTGCTTCATTATCAAAAATATAATGTACACTATGCCTTACCTTTTTTCAAAAACTGCAAAATTAGGATTTATGAGGTAAAGTTTTTCACAATGCAGTAATTTCAGTATTTTTCTATCATTTTTAATTAATCTGATTAAGGCTGATGCTTTTGTTTTGGCTGCGACGGCCGACGTGTGCTCAATGATTCATCTTTGTCTGCTTGTTTATGAAAACGCACCTTAGTGTTGCTGCAAAATAAATGTCTTGACTTGACTCGTGCTGTATTGCGTAAGGTGTCTGCATGTGTGAGGAATATAACAGTGTTTTGTCAACACCTATTGATGGCCAATTTTATCAGCCATTTTGGTCGATACCGATATATCGGTCAAACCCAAATATCAGCCCGATATATCAGTCATCTCTAGTTTGAACAGCTCTCTAGCACAATCGACTGGTGAGTTAAGGAGTTGCAAAGTGGCATGAAAACAGCAGCTGAATGCTTGATTTCAAAGTGCGATATACTCGTACACCAGCTCCAAACATGTTAATGACTCTTAATGCTTGGAACAACTAGCCCACAAGCTGGTTGCCTCAGCCCACATTCCACTAACACTTTCAATCCTGGGTGGTTTCCCTGTGGTGACATCCATGTCCACGGGTACCAGGTGGTTTTGGCAGGAAATTCAAATGCTGTCTGCTTCTGCAGAAGGCAGATACTGCTGGGTGTTTTCTAGGTTTAGGCTAAAATGGTAAACCTGACAAATGTTTTGTTAGCTTTGCACTAATCAATTGCCAGCATATCAAATCAATTTCAAAAAATTTCAGACTACAAACAACTGAAATTTGGATAAAAACATATGTATGTTTCCAAGAAGTTTTGATTAGCAAAAACGTATATTTATGTCGGCTGAGAACACGATAACAAATTCAAGCGACATATATATACCCTCAGCTGGTAGTAAAGTGTTCAGTGAAACTCTTGGTTTGTTGCTGTGAATAGCTGAGTACAAAATGCTTGCAGGTCTACTTTATTTTTCATGCAAGCATAGTGCTGATATAGGGATGTTACATATTCAGATGGTTTGTACCAGGGGTGGACAAAATTTTTCTAGAGAGGGCCACATTGAAAACTTTATTCCTACCAGGGGCTGCTAGGTGGGATTCTCAGTCAAGTAATACCAGAAACTTGAAAAATGGTGCTTGTGACTTGTACAGCCTTGTGCTAAGCATTAATGGATGGGTGCAAGAGAAAGCTTCACATGCACTGGCATTCCACATGCTTGTTATTTTCAGACAATTCATTCATAATAATCTTACTACACTTTTTTATCATCAATTGCATCATTACTGCAGGTATGTTTACATTGATTACTATTGATTGTAAGCCAACGCGAACTCACAAGCACCTACAAAATTGAATTGTTATATTGGCCTGCCACCAGTGCAGCATTGACTATGACAGTAGTCACGTGGTCCATGGCAAAAAGTATGCAGAGCTGGGTACCTATAGACCACTTGGGACACTCCAAAACGACTACAAAAGAAAGTACAATGTATCTTTATTTGTTTCTAGATTGTGTCACTAAAAACTAGGAATTTTTTCAAATTAGTCAAAAGATCCGTGAGTTCTTCATTTTGGCCAGCCATTGATATCTGCACCTCACCTAACCCAAAAATTAAACAACAAACAGAACAACAATTGAAGACCTTCCTATGAAAAGTGTGTAAGTCACAAATTGAAAGTTTCGAGAAAACAGCTGTTAAAGTTTTTAATTTGCATTTGAAACACTGGATAAAGCAAAATGTGGATATGCAGAATTACCCTTTGGGCGCTTGTTCCATGCTAGATTTTTTGAGAGTATGTTGAAGGTCTCGAGAACGCGTTCCACTGTGTAACTCACTTTACCCAAAAGTGTGACTGAGGCACTTTTCATTGGAGGGTCTTTGATTTATTTGGCCGTTTAACCTACTTTTCAACAATATGTCGTTGCCATTCTTGCTCCATTTTGCAAATGTTTAATGCCTCCTGGTCTGGGTTTTTTTGGTCATCGACCAAAATGTTTTTGAAATGACTGAAAAAAAATTGAGTCATTGTAGCCAGAATGTCCGAACATACAGGCTAATGAACACTGTTACAGTGAGTTTAAATACAACTGTGAGACAAATCACTGAAATGTCTCAGTGACCAAAATGTCTCTCAAAAAATGACAGAAATCTCTCAGTGAAAAAAGATCTCTCAGTTTAACACCTTTGGCACCGGTTAATTTTACCCTAAAGACCTGCGTGAGTCACTTTTTTATGTCACTTTGCACCACCATAACTTGCCAGCCGATTGAGCTAGAAAACTGTTCAGGGAAGTCCTCTAGATTAGATTTTTTTTTATTGGAAATTTTTGGAATTTTTTTGTGGGTGATGTCATAATAAAGGGATTTTCATCCCAGGTTGTCCGGGTGCTAATGCCAAGAGCCAATTTCTTCAATGGAGTTTTTAGTGGAAACTAGGTGATAATTCGAGTCTTTAGAGCCCTTGATTTGTCATCTAGCATTTGTGGTTCGAAAGTTATGACCAAAAAATCGATAATTAGGGGATTTATTCATTCTTTTCTTGATTTTAGGACATAACATTTGAACCAGAAATGCTAAAAAGCCAATCAAGGGCTTTGAAGACTTGGATTATAGCCTAGTTTGGATTGAAAATTTCAGTAAAAAATTGGCTCTTGGTGTTGGTGCCTAGGGTCCGGTAATCTGGGCCAAAAATACCTGAACGTACGCTTATTATGATGTCACCCACAAAAAAACAAAATCCACAACTTAACAAGTTTTGTTAGCTCAATCAGCTGGCAACTTGTGGTGGTGCAAAGTGACACAAAAAAGCGGCTCCTACAAGACTTGGAAGTATGAATATAACATACACCAGTGCTGGACATATAAAGAACCCAGGGCCTAGAAAATAGCCTGGAGGTGACATATTGTGTTGGTACGAGGCTTATTTTAATGAAAATTTCGTTATACTATTGTAATGTGAAGCTATGTTTTAGGTACACGAAACTGGGATTTGCAGGAAATACTGAACCCCAGTTCATCATGCCATCATGTGAGTTTTAAGCTTCAATGTTCTAATTTTTCTTGTGATTTTGAAGTTGATTTACACCGAATCAAAAGACGCATTATTTCTTGCTTTTTTTGTGATGCTGCTACTACCTTATTTTTGGTTCTCTTTAGCCATTGCGGTAAAAGAATCTGCATCAGTTGGGAACAAGCTTGCTAAAGGAGTGGATGACCTTGACTTCTTTATTGGTGATGAAACACAAGACAAACCCAACTATGCAATCAAAGTGAGTGAAAAATAAGTTAGGCTTGCAGGTATTGATAGCAGTTTTTCATTGATGAAGCGTCTGTCATTTTGGAATAAAGTAATGGAAGACACGTTTAAAGATTGAAAACCTCTGTGAAGTGTTTTCCACTTGCTTAGTGGCATGTACAAATGATGAGTGAACTGTGACCAACGTAAGTGTAGGTCTTCCACATCTGTCGTGCCAGTTGTAAAGTGTACCAGATCATTAAAGATAGCTACCTTTAACTGTTGCATATTTTCTGAAGCAGTATGCTCAATCTTTTTTTTACGTATCCATATTTGCTAGAAGTGCAATTAATTAGATTAGTCCTATCTGTTTCATCGCCACTTCCCTTTATTGGGTGCATAAATGACTTACCGAATTGTTTAACATTCACCATTGTACTTCATGCTGATGGTAGAAACATTTATTTATCTGATAAAAATTTGAATGGCCTACAATTTTCGGTGAAGTTTCAACTTCTTAAAGTGGACAAATGGATGGGTTTAAATAAATTATAAATTAATAATTCTAAATCATCTTGCATGCTAACTAGCAGCTATGCCATTATCATTTCAAATACATTTAAATGATGTGTTGTTGAGTCGAAACATACGTGTTAACTCTTTGGCATCCGCTAGGATTCAGCGATTTTCGCAAAAAAACAGCAGTTTTCGGATGCCTTACCAACGTCCTAGCTCCTCAGCCGATTGCGCTAGAGAACTGTTCAACGGCTCAAACGGATCAGCCAGTCTAGTAGATTGCACTCGAAAAAAATTCTTTGCTTGGGGGTTGCGGGTTTTTTGTGAGTGACGTCATAAGTGGAGGACTTTTAGGCCACCTTGGCCCACTTTGCCTGGCCCTGGGCGTCAATCGTTAGGTGGTAGTATTTAGCTGAAGTTTTTACTGGAAACTAGGCTACAGTCCGAGTCTTTTGATACTTTGGATGACCTGCTGGGGTTTCGGGTTCAAAAGTTGTGATGTAAGTTAGTAA
>JGI24021J15306_10003856_pt1 | contig 17156 bp, 11 predicted proteins | sample Ectturendosymbi1_FD_15306 | JGI IMG/M metagenome (IMG submission 15306) | reverse complement strand
GGCAGTGTCTATTTTGCCGCCAGGATGGCAGCAGCAAAAGGCTTGGTAGAAAGGAAGTAAATATAACTAAAAGATCAACCTACAACCTAACCCTAACCTTAAATGTAGCCCCAAGCTAACCCTGATCCTAACCTAAGCCTAACGTATCCTTAAGCTAACCTAACGTTAAGCTAACCTATCCCTAACATAATGATAAGCTAACACTAACCTAACCATAACCTAATGTTAAGCTAACCTAACCTAACTGTAACCTACCTAACCCTAATCTTAACCTAACAACACTGACTCGTAAAGGTAACACCTAAGTGGAGCCTGGAAAAAAGCAAAGAAAAAAAGAAACTCGGCAAGGCAAGAGTCGAACCACCAACCATTGGCATAGCAGCCTTATCACCTAACCATTACACCACGAGTAGGACAGTGTGTTCCTGCCAAAGTGACCTTTTTCTTTGTATTACATCATGCCACGAGACCGAATGTTCAACTGACGGCATAATAGCTTCAGCCGATCTGTTGCCGCCAGCATCTTGGTGGTAAAATAGACACTACCTTAATTTTTTTCCAATATTTGGGTGACAGCAATTGGCAATCTGAGGCCAAAAGTTGATATGTATGCCTTGCCGATGGTATTTGGCTCAGTGCTCTTGCTCATAGAGTACAAAGTTGAATATTTCCACTGGTGAATTAATCACCCAATTTTTACATTTTAAGCATACAATCTGTCACTGAGTTGTCATATAGCTATAAAGTCTAACTTTTTCACTAGGCTAGTATATTAAGTTTATGCTTCTTGTGTCAATAATTCAGATGGATCTTTGAGGCAAGACTTAATTTGGAGAATTGGTAACAATGAATGTTTTGATCTTATTCTTATCTATGGCCTACAATAGTTATGTTTGAAAGTAGGTCTAAAGTTCTCACATAAAGCTGGATAAAATTACTTGAAACTTTATCTTAGCTGGTGGCAATGTCTTTAAGATTTTTTGACAGTTTTTATATATATCAGCAAAAGTTTTTAAATTGGCAGTGTCTAGGTAGCTAGCAACGACTGTGCAAGATCAAGTGCTAGGTAGCCGACCAAGGCTACGCAGGGTGAACTGCTAGTGCTAAGTACTCGGCAACATAAAAACCAAAACCCTAGCATAGCGTACACTAGAGATCACCCGCTGGCAGTGAATACGCAGACAAAAGTGCTCTAAAAGCAAAACTAAAATCTGCCTCATCTTTGACTATGGCTACGCAAGCCAAGTTATGCAGTTATGATGCTAATGATTTATAGTCATGTGACTAAGGGCATAGTTGTACATTAGTTCCGATTGAGACTCAGGATTTCATAGTTTCTATGCATTGAAAGTTGGTTAAATTAGAAATGTAAATTTTCTGTTTAAAAAGCAATAAAATAAACTGAAATATAACAAATGCAATAATTGGGAAGTATATTAGCATAATTCAATCGACCAAAGAATACTGAATAGGCTAATCTATGCAACTGTAAACCTGTATTTGCCCTATTACTCAAGACCCTAACATTAAACCTTAAACCTACAACCCCAAACCTGCAAACCCTAAACGTAAAACGTGAAGCCCTTAACTTGAATCTAAAGCAAAAACCCTAACTAAAGCTAAAGCTTGAAAGCTAAAAGTATAAATGCCTGTTTATACTGAAGAGAAGCAAGGAGTTGCTAGACGTAATCCTTTGTTTTTTGTTGCGTCAAGTAATTGTGCATACACCTTGTTACGGCAAATCCTGGAACCAATTAAACAAGAAAAAAGATTGCACCTGGCAACTCCTGGCTCATCATCATAAGTGTAGGTAGAGGTAGAAGGCAAAATCCTAAACTTGATACTGATAGTGCAGCCAGAACACCTCAAGAACAGTGTATCAGAAACTTGAGCGTAGTGCAAACACGACCTCCAAGACCACCACTCTGCCATTGTATGTTCACCATACAATCATATAAAGAAAGTCTGAACCTGCTTTCTGTTTGTGGCGATTAAACCTAACCATGTGCTGAATCACATGGGTACNNGCTACCTAGCAGTTTATGTTGCGTAGCTGTCTCCAGCTACNTAGACACTTCCTTTTAAATTTAAAGGAGATCATTAGAAGCAAAGAAGCTATATGGCCCTTTGCAAATGTACTAACCAAGTATTATCNATTTATGAACAATAAAGAATCACTATTATCAGTTTTTTTTAAAGAAGTTTTAGGGACCCAATTTGGNTCCCTAGAATCAGAGAAAACTATTGTCAGGTCCCTGAAATCAGAGAATATTGGATCCCTAGAATCAGAGAAATCGGGTCCCTNCAGGTCCATCATGTACCTAACATTTTCCTTAAAAAAGACCCTGCTATTATGCTAAATATTTTTAAGCTGTAGATAGACTAAAACAAAAAAATATATAAACTAAATAATAACAAAATAGTTCTGTTAGATTTTAGCTGAGTAAGAAAGTACACATCAGTGCGTAACGTAAAAACATTGTTAGGTTCTTACGAAATGATTTAATAAAGCCAAAATTAGGATTTGTGTTGCTGGGTACTATTTAAAAAGAATCCTTTGAAAGCAATAAATCAGGCATTATTTTTATTATGAAAAAATACAAAACTATAAAACAAATCATATACCAATTTTGTTATTATCTCATCATGTGAAAGACCCTTTTTTTGCTTAATTCATTTTACAAGGAATTAGAATCAGCTGAGCAGTAAAAATTTTAATGATTAAAATTGAGTTAGTTTTGTTTTTTATGTTAGCTTAATAGTCTTAGTTGCAGTATATTATAAAGCTTTGTATTATTTTTCAACCAATTATAACATTAAATTTTTGAATATGACTTAATGAATGGATGAGTTAACAGTATGATATCAATGGTAAAATATTTTCATACATACATGTTTTTTTAGCTGAAACATTCACTTCTGTTCAATAATTTAATTTTCTAACATAATATTTTTAATATAAAACAATTTAGGCAATAACAATTTTATAATGCTTTCAAAAAGTAATAAAAAAGCCAACACTTTGTTAAAACTTTTTTGGTCAGGCAGTAAGTGTAACATTAGTAGAGTTTTACAAAACTAGATACAAAAGAAATTGCTCTGAAAGTTTTAAAGAAGTTGAAAGTTAAAATATTTTCATTAATCATTTTCATCCCATTATTGCATTTTTTTGGTATTTTCAAACTGTAGCAAAATAAATGCTAGACTGGCACATTAAATATCATTTGAGAAAGTATTTGCCTCTTCATGATGCTGATCTGCAAATCCCTGCTCACCTTAAAAATCAGAACAGAAATGAAGTACAGCTGGCCTGTTTCATTCTATTCCATGAGTGACTGCTCATTTTCTGACTAGCATACCTTTGGCCATATTAATAGCATCAGCATTGCTGGTCACGAGTTCTATAAAACATTTTTATGCTGTGTGTCTCAAACTGTGGCTTGCAAAGCCAAAAGCAAAGGCCTACAAAAGTTTGCTGAAAATAGCCCACAAAACCAAAGGCAATGACCCTTTTAGGCTGAAAAGCACCCATATGGTAAAAAGAATGAGGACTATCACACCAACTCTAGGAACAATGGGCAAATTGCATTGAAGATAACTAAATTCATTGTAATATTCGACTGAAGATGTCTATCAGTCTTTTGTCCTCTGTCACTCACAAGAAAAGGTTGTACAAAAACAGAAGTCAAATTATTTCACTGTGTGGGATGCTATAAAAGCTCAAACAACCTCTGAAGGAACCATGTCTAAAAGACTTGCTCCTAACTCCTATAACCTTTGTTGTAGTTTAAGACTTAACGCACACATGCTACTTGCTTGCTGGCCCATTTTTCTTTTGCTGGTCAGTGTAAGCATGAAGTTATTAGCCAGCATTGTAGCCCACACTTTGATAGGTTGTACAAGAGTATCATTGACATTAAAAAATGTTGATTTATTCAACTTCACATTTAAATGTTGTTAGCCTATGTTAAAAACTGTATTAAGCACACTTATAAGAAAGATTTGCAAGCACGCCTTTTGCAGTGGTTAATCTCAATAATTTGTTCATGTGGATGAAAATAAATTGTTTTGTTTGGTGGTTCAGTGAAGATAAAACATGTAAGGGATTGGTTCTTTCTATAAATGTTGTGAAAATATTAGAAGGTGATAATGTATGTCAGCACTCCAGCTCTTTTCATTCATTGGCAGAGCAAGTTTTGCTGCAGGTTATATGGTACAAAGCTGCATCTTGTTTTTGTATAGGAAACATTAAAAAGCTCTGTCTGGTTTGGGAAAATGCTGTCTGGGTTCTCTTGTTTTTTTTTTAACCTAGGTGTGTGTGGCCTATTTGGCATCAAAGCTGTATAACAGCTTGATGTGAACTCATCCAAATACGTGGTAGAGTTTGTGAATCACAGATCAATCATAGGACTCATATATACTGGGGTTTTCCGGAAGTCCGCCCAGTCTTTAGTCCGCCCATGGGCGCTAATTTTAGGTGGGCGTTTATATGGTGCTAATATTTGAGTTGAATACCGATACTATTTGCACCTGTCACCTCACACGGTACGCCCAACGTTATACTGATTTTGAATACTATTTGTAGATGTCACCTTACACCAGCATTCGGAAAACTTTTTTATCGCGGCCCATATCACTTTTTCAATAGCTATTGAAGGCCCACTACATTTGAAACCACTAGAACAAAACGAATCAGACGCAGGCAACATGCAACTGCCGTATAACAGCCCGGGCGGTTATTTGGTCCACATCTTATTTTCCCAATGTGTCTATTTTCCTATTAACGGCCTTGGGCAGCCTTCTGGAAAACCCCGGTATAGCTCAAATTTGATGATACAGTGCATGTCACTGTTAAATACTGAGTTTGATTTTAACCCTGAGATTAGAAATTCATTTTGAAAAGGTCGTGAAAGATGAACACTTTTGCTACCAAGTAAAAAACATGTGCGTAGAAAAACATGTGTCACATATTAGGCAGTTGTCGCAATTCTGGTAAGTCAGCCACAGACACATCAAATAAAACTGCCATCATACTAGAAATATTGATCTACTTGGTGCAATGATTTTGGTGACCATAGTCAATCATATTAATCTACATGGTGCAGTGAAAAAAATTTTAAGCAAGAGGCTTAGTTAAAGTTAATATTTAGATTAGAGGTTGAAACTAGATTGTGATTTGTTAAAGATAAGTACCCCTTCTAAACTTTAGATTCTTTTCAATTTGCTTAACTAAAATGCTTACTTTTCTAGTGTTACAAGCCAGAAATAGAGCTTACTTTTTATACAAAACATCAAGCATTATTTTGGGTAGTGTTATTGGTGTTTTATACTAGATGTTCACAAAATAAACATCAACATCTTCTGTTAAAACCACAATAAACCAAATATTTCCAAGCAAGTGACCATAGTTTGCAAAGAACATATGCTCTGCTAGCTCATGTACTTGATAATTAGCTCACCATATTACTCAAAATATTTGGTTTATATAAATTTAACCTGTACCATTGTTCTGATTAGGTGTGCTAAGGATGCAGTAATTAATGAAAAAATGGCAAATAACATCAAGTGGATGCTTTATTTGTGGGTAGTGAGTGATTTTCTTGATGAAGTGATACTCCATAGTATAGCTTTAATTGCAGAAATGTGTTGCGTGCATTTAGCATAGAAGTAAAACTTGTTTCATCTGTGATATACGCATACCATTCCCAAAAGACTGTTCATTTTTGCAAGTGTGTAATTGTGTTCATAAACATTGAAATGTCTAGCTAATTAGGATTTTCAATCTTTTTGCAGTGTTTGAACAGTATCAGAAAGCGAGAACACAATTTGTTCAAACGATTGCTGAGCTGTCTACTCGACCACAGAATATAGAAACTCTTCAAAATGCAGGCAAGTCTGTTACAGCTAGTTTATCAAAAGCATTCAGATAGCATCTTGTACTTTGAAGGTTCAAATTTTGTTGTCCATGTTTTTGCAGAGAACACTGGTAATATTGATAACATATTGTTTGTTATCAGGTGTTATGGCCCTTCTGCGCCCTTTGCTACTTGATGTTGTGCCTACTGTGCAGCAGACAGCTGCCCTTGCAGTAGGGCGCTTGGCAAACTACAATGATGACCTAGCAGAAGCAGTTGTTAAAGGAGACATTCTTCCTCAATTGGTGTATTCTCTTGCTGAACAGAATGTAGGTGGATATTCTTTAAAAATAAATGTCTGGTTGATTGTTACAAAGTTTTTGACTTAACCTTAATTAATGGAAGTAATGTTATTATTAATTGAGCAATTAATGATCCCAATATGTATTTTTGTTATATAGTAGATACACTATGTCTATGCAATATGTTAAGTATCTCTTCCTTTAATTTTCATTTACACTGATCTCTGCAGAGATTTTACAAAAAGGCAGCAGCATTTGTTCTTCGTGCTGTAGCAAAACATTCTCCACAACTGGCACAAGCTGTTGTTGATTGTGGAGCACTAGATGCTCTTGTCATCTGTCTGGAAGAGTTTGATCCTGGTGTTAAAGAATCAGCTGCTTGGGCACTTGGCTACATTGCTCGTCACAATGCAGGTGTGGTGTTTGTACTAAATGTTGAGATGCTTTTGATGAATGTAGAACCACACATTTGCTTAAGTTATGCACATTTTGCTGAATCTTCTTTGGCACACCATTTCATGCTTATTACCTGCAGTTAAATGCTTGCATTTTTTATCCATACAAATCTGCACATTACTGAGAAAGAAAGGAAAAATGCAAAAGCAGCACATTTTTTGTACATTTATACCACTGCAAATATGTCACAGTGAAATTAGTTTGTTCAAAAGACTGGTAACATTCATGTGAAAACATAAATTTTCAGTCTTTTGTTATCAGAGCCCCCATGTTGCTGATAGTCTATTTGTGCCATTGACTTCCACATGACTCAATGCTGAGCTTTCTTCAAAGTGTTAAGACCATCAGTGGACAACAGACCATCAGCCACATGTTTTTTGAACTAGGAAAAAATTTTTGTGCAGCAGTGGTTTCACCCAAGTAATGCAGATGTTATTTCTTGGAAATTTACTCCACCATGGATACAAATTTTCTACNTTTCTAAAAAGAGTAAATTTCTTCGCAAACTGTATCTCCTGTGTGGAAGAATCAGCTTGTCAACTTAGGTTGTTTTGTTGAAACATATAGTAACAAGCCCCTTCAGATTTCTTTTGGTAATTGTGCATGCTGCACTGGCTTACACAAAGAGCTCTACCTTTTTACTGATTTAATGTGGTTTGCACAAAACGTCAAAACTCTAAGCTGTCTGAGTTATGTCACAACACTGATCTGAAATGTATCCCAAATTTCTACAAATCATCTCATATAAACTAATTGAAAATGAGTAATTTTCCCCTTAAAAGTAAAGTTTTGCATTGCAGGTGGTATTTTTTGAGTATTTTCTAATTGGTTACCTTCCTTTTTCCTCAAAATGAAATAACATGAACATCAGCACAAATAAAATATATGTATAGGTTCAGTGAATTTGGATGGCACTGTAAATGGCCCATGGCTTGCATAAAATTTGCAAGGAAAATGCATTTGTTTCATTTTTGCAGAAATTTTAGCAGACTCAAGTCTGAAGTGGGGCTTTACATAGCATCTCAGAAAATTGCCAACATGAGAAAACTGACCACAGCAATTAAAGTAAAAAATACAGAACGGTGACAGTATGGACAAAAAAGGTGTAATTGTATGTCGAAACATTTGCGGGAAACGATAAGGTTACAAACACAAGAAATGAAATCAGTGAAATTCCACAGCCCAAACAATAAGGTTACAAACACAAGAAATGCAATCAGTGAAATTCCACAGATCGCTGTGGTGGTGTGCTGGAAATTATGACATCATTCAAATTAGATCAATTAAAAAGATTATTTGTTGGATAAATTCCCGACTTAAGCAAGAGTTCATTTTTGCAGAGCAAAGCAGTTGGAATGCAACAGACGGCAGCCAGGCAACACTAAATTTGATTTTAATTCGGCTACAAGAACACATTCAGTGGCTGTGAACATTAATATTAATGCACTATGGCGTCTACGCAGCAGATGCTTACGAATCGTAGCAGACGCCGTGGATATGTTGTCATGCAAATGCATGGGAGCTGTTTTAGGGTAGAAACAACACTTTTCATGATTGATTGAACTTACTACGAGTGGTAACAGAGGTGGTTAACATGTTCATTCTACGAGCATAGGCCTGAATGCAGCAAGACAACAAAGTTTTCAACACAGCGCAGCTCTTAGTTGAGAAAGTGGTGAAACTCAATTTTTTCGATAAGCAGAATAACAAAGCTTAACAATTTTGTGAAAATTAACGCGGATTTTGAAGTCGCCATGCACATGCTCAGCTATGGGAGAACAAGCTAATCAAGTGTTTTACTGTGCAAAGTGATTTATTGTTCCTCACACCGGAGGGCCCCAGTGAGTCACGTTAATTTTCACTTTTTTGGTTGCCCGGTGACTGCTTCAGAACAATAATCGCGGTGGATATTACCGAACTGAAAAGAGTTAGGATGAAAAGGAGATAATAAAAGTATAAAAACAATGGGGCACAAAGCACCCCAACATTTCAAAGCTGTCAGTTTTGGTCAGAACCATACCAAGCTTCTGCGAAATACGACTCCAAGAGAGAGAACATTTGAAAGTTAACCTACATATTTTTCATTAATTTTCTATTTCGACAAGTTGTTTGTGGAAAGAAATCTCGGGCTGTTGAGTAAAAGATTTCGGGGAAATTGTAGGAACCTTTGATTTTTGTGTTTGTCGAAGTACTATTTTTAATAAGGAACAAGCGCGTGGGTCATGAGAAACTAATAATTGGAGCTTCAAGATATTTTTTAAAGCTCTGAATTACGTGAATCAACGAACTGGTTAGAATCCGAATGCTAATATTTGTTATCCAGTAAGACTTTGTAAAAGCCTTAGAAAGGTATTGGAAAATAGCGCTATAGTTTTAGATAGTGCTCGTGTGTTGAGGTCGCAGTTTAGTAGCTCTGTGAAGCAAGCATTCTGCTGGTGAAACAGGTAAATAGACATGACAATTAAGTTCTTTTGTTTATGCTCGCGTTGTTGTATTCTTCCGTGAGGTCGTCAGATTGCTTTTATCATTTGCACTTCAGCTCATTCTTGTGTGTGATTGCGATTAAGTACACCTCAAAAATTGCACAAAATTATGTTGCAATAAGCATGGGTGTAGTTGTGTGGGAACGCCGATCCACACCAATAAAAAGGAAGACTGCACCAAATAGTTCGAATAAAGTGAGCATTCGCCTACATGAATTTTCACGCTGGATATTCCTGTTTCACAGTAGACTTTTGACTAGCAGTGCGAATTTGCGTGTCGCTAGCACGTCTGTGAGATCACAGCCATGGTTTGATGTAATCGTTTAGATCCCACATCTTTAAGTAACGTTACTAGTGCAAAAAGGTGTGGTAACGTGTTCCTACACGAAAAAAAGGTGTGGGAACGCCGTTCAACGCTACTACACCCCTGGCGATACGTATTGCACAGGATTTTGCTCGTTTGTAGTTGCAAGTGTTAAAGGCGCTAGAGTTCGGCAAACTCTGTTTGAACGCATAAAATAGTTATTGTTAGCCATGGCTTGATACGTCATAAAGTCGCNTACAAAGTAAATCTGGCAAAAACGTATGAACAGTTGACTGTCAGCAGCAGGAAATCAGACCTCTGAAACTCTGACGTAATTACAAGAAGCCAGCGGTCCTGGATTTGTAGACTGACAAAACTTTTATGCAGTTTTCCGGTTAGCTTTTTTCGACTGTCAAAATTATTACTGATCTCATACTCGCAAAAACTCTATGCACCCCTGGTCGGAAATCATTGCAACCAGACAACATGCGAAACAGTGTAGTGTTGGTGTGCATTGCCCGTAATTGCGATTGCAAGGTTGTTTCATCAACATACGTATTTTAAACTTTTACGCTGTGTTCTACACACTTTTAGTGCCCTCCTGTGCTCAGTCCATCGGTGGATGTGGAGGAATAGCTTTCCGGTTGATTGCAATCCTTTTCAAAAATTAGAAACTGAATTTAGCATTGAAAAAAGGTTTGCAAGGTCGCGGTATACTTCTAAAAACTTTTGTAAGCCTGACGGCAGTTCCGTAACCAACCGTTCTTCGCAGTATTCCTTTTGTTGCGGATGCTGAAGGCCGCAGTTGTTGATTTGATGTCACTGTAGCTGCCATACTTTTCTCTGCGCTCAAGCGTCCGTNGTATCAATTCACCACAGTGTGTTTTTCTTTGCAAAAATCAAAGCTCAATGTAGCTTTTTTGCGTCTAGCGTTTCTCCATCTCATGAGGCGTTCGATTTTGCTGCAGAGTTATCGCAAGCAGTGGTTGACGCCGGCGCTGTGCCTCTTCTCGTGCTGTGCATACAAGAGCCCGAACTGTCTCTGAAACGTATCTCAGCGTCGGCACTCAGCGATGTGTGCAAGCACAGTCCGGAGCTGGCGCAGACTGTTGTCGACGCCGGAGCAATTGCCCATCTGGCGCAAATGATTCTCAATCCAGATGCAAAGCTTAAGGTTAGTTCCTGTCGCCGTTTTGGGTGGCTCGCCGCTTTGCACTGTCATACATCAAGATTTAAATATGTCTTGCTGGGGTTTTATTCGGTTTGTGTTTACCACCGTGTCTGCTAAATGCTTTATTGTTTAACATATTGTTGCCTGGTAGTATGCGGCTTGACTTTGTAGTTGCTGAGTTGATTTTCAGATGAATGGACATGTAATTCATCTGGTGCTGGCTAATGTTATAAATCAGAGCAGCTTACAAGTGAAGATGCAAACGCTTTTCGACCCAGTCCATGTCCACGAGTTTTGACACGGAGCTGCAAGAAAAAATAGCCTTCTGCGGATATTTGTGCTGCAGCTGTCCAAGATCTATTGTAAAGGACCAATCTTCTGATTGATTGGAAAAGCTATTTTGTTGTCCGCTGCACTGACTGATTCCTTTGCTTTCTTCTGGTTCAGCGACAGGTATTCTCGGCCCTCAGCCAGATTTCAAAGCACTCGGTCGACCTGGCGGAGATGGTGGTCGAAGCCGAAATCTTCCCCGCGGTTCTGACGTGTCTCCGCGATCCCGACGAGTACGTGCGCAAGAATGTCGCGACGCTTGTTCGCGAAATCGCCAAGCACACTCCTGAGGTTCGTTCGACAAAATCTCTGTCAGACGCGTTTTGCTTCAGATATGTCTTGTACTACAGGTCTGGATCGCTTCATGTGCGATGTTAAGTTTTTCTCCTGCTTCTCTTTTTTTGTTGTCTTACATTTGCATCAAAGCTTTTTTTCCAACTGCATGTCGTAAGTCACGAGCGTTGATGATAATGAATTCGACCGAGAATGCCAAGTTACGACACTTGTTATAGAAGTGCTTGTTCGTAAACGTTTCGAACGTTTGGAAATTCTTAGTCACTAACCAGAAAATGCTCTTTTTAAATGTGCTAATATCCACACGCAAAAATTGGTATAGATCACGTTGTTGCTACGAATTTTCTAGCCATTTGGTTTGTTTTTCGTAACGCGTAAAAATTTAGTGCCTGAACAGAGAAGTATGACAAACGCTAAAATGCCTAACATCACTGTTTTCCTGCTCCCTAACGTGTACCACGCATTCACAACTCCGCTTAAAGTTAGAGTAAAACAACAGTTTCAAGGTGGCAAATTATATTGTGATCAGTCTCATTCTCATTGCAGTTTTTTTCAGTGACAAGATAATGTACCTTAGAAATCCACCGTTTTTTGAATACTTTAGGAATTGTTATGTTCGTACGTTTCATGGCGTAACTTTTGATGTGTATCCGTATCTTTTGAGTTAGCCAAGACATATTGCATTGATTGAAAAGATAGCTGCACATTTTGCAATGCAGTACGTATTAAATTAATCACTCTATTGGTTGTTTGCACATTACGAAAGCATCTTGTGCTGGCGTTTCTGGCCTGATATACCCTTGGTATGTTTCAGCTTGCACAACTGATCGTTAACGCCGGAGGTGTCGCAGCCATCGTTGATTACGTCGGCGAATCCAAAGGCAACGTCAGGTTGCCAGGCGTCATGACGTTGGGCTACATCGCCGCTCACTCCGAAAATTTGGCTATGGCCGTCATTGTGTCAAAAGTAAGCCTATCTTAGATTCAGTGGGCATTGGTACAGGCTAGCCAGATAAACTTACGCTGTGTTCGTTTGGTGTAGGTGTTATGATGCATTTTTAGTCGTAGAATGGTGCAAATTGTGAAAACTATAGTCGACGAAAAAAGATGCCATTGTTTCCAGAGGAATTTATACGTCGCTTGTGCGCTTCTGTGAGGTCGGACTCCTTTTCATAAGATTTTATCGTTTCCGCAAAAAGTGATATATCTTTAAACATCTTGTAACTTGGGTTCATTCTCAAAGAATATGGATTTTACCCAGTAGAAAAATTCATGTTATAAAAGCCAAATCTTTTAGTTCAGTTTCGTTTATACTTGTAGTATGTTTGCTGAAATTGTTTTCAACCAACTTTTTCCTGCTGGTATTCAACTCCTTTATGCAATCTGATTGTAGGGAGTCAATCAATTGGCTATCACTCTATCCGACGAACCAGAAGATCACATAAAAGCGGCCGTGGCTTGGTCTCTTGGACAAATAGGCCGACACACGCCGGAGCATGCTAAAGCGGTTGCTGTGGCAAATGTCCTGCCCAGGCTACTGCAACTGTACCTCGCCGCCAGCAGCTCCGAAGACCTCCAGATTAAGGTTCGCCTGCTTGGGTTTTGACAAAGACTCTGCTTTCAGATAAAAACTTCCTCAGCTTTTTTCAAGACTACTTGAGCTTTTGGCAAGATTGAAAATCAGGTGTTGCACGTCATTATTGGGATTTTGAAACATTTGCGCGAGTGACAAAATCCTTGTCCAGGGTTCTTTACCAAATGACCCATTTTTTTAAATCTAAGCAACAGAACCTAACAGTAATGTATTGCGATCATGTTATCACTAACTCCGTTTATAGTCTGTACTCATTTTCCTGACAACGGCGGCATAGATCTTTCAACATTATCAAAGGTTTCGCCTTTTTTGTATGTCTGTTGAGGGTTAAGTGGGGGAATCGCTTGTATGGGTCCAACCACCACAAAGAACAAAACCCTTTACTTCTCAAAATTTATTTTGAAAAAGACACTTGGTTACTAGCGTTGGTGGCCTAACTTTTTGATTGATCGTTGTTCTTTCAACTTCTAGATGACGAAAATTTTGATTTCTCCAACTGTTGTCGTCTGTTGGAACCAGAAACACTGCCGCAAAAAAGGGGTGAACCATACGCTTACTACCAAAGTTGGCAAAAAAAGGAACTAGAACGTTTGAAAAAACAGTTGAGGTGTTGCGGAAATGAAATTTGCAAAAGTACTTGGCGATTTGACAAACTTTTTTCAGTTTGACCCCGACCCAAAATCGTTTTGTCCGCAACTGATCTTTTCCTTTGCTTGTAGCTGCTCCTCACGTTATGGTTGGTCGATCCCAGCAGCCGTGTTTTGACTTCCAGGAAAAAACGCACGCATATAACTTTTATGTGCACTTGCAGTCAAAGAAAGCGCTCAAGAACATCCTGCAAAAGTGCGTTCATCTTCCTGCGCTGGAACCTCTCCTTCACGAAGCCCCAGCCAACGTGCTCAAGCATGTGGTTGGCCAATACAGCAAGGTTAGTTTCTTTGCAAGACGCCGCATGACCTGCCTGCTTTTTGCCGTTTACTGAAAGGTATCAAGCTTGAACTCATGCCAAGCNCCCAAATTTTCATAAAATAACTTAATCGGTTCCAAAACAGTTTACCTAATAAAATGGGGATGGCTTTTGACGCAACGTTGTTTTCGTAGGCACGAAAAGCTGTTTTTGATGTTTGCTTTTTTAAAGGATTTCAAAGTTTTGTTCCATTGAAGGACATGACCAAGTGTGTGCAGTGACCTACACTGCTACTGTCACATTCTCTTTATAAAAATTGTTCCAGAATTTTTACCGGCAGCAATGTATAGAATTTTTACTTATTTCATTTTTGAAGTTAGAGACAAAATTGCGAAATGAAGTTTTATTTTTTGTTGTAATAGGGACACGGATCTCCATTTTCAAGCCTTTTTGGTTTATTTTCGTATCAGTGCTTGTACATCTTCCAACGTTTGCACACGTCCTCTGTGACAACCGCCACAGAAGTTGGTTTTTCGAAATTCTTTTGTTTGATTGCTTTCCATTGTAACAGTTCGCGGTCAAGCCTCATCACAAAGCAAGATTTTCGAACGTCCATAGCGTTTTCTCGACCCGAAAAACTTCAAGCCACTCAAGTACCCGTGCAGTTGAGCCAAGATTCTTTTGCTCTCTCAGGTCCTCCCACACGACAGCAAAGCGCGCCGCATCTTCGTCACAAGCGGCGGCCTGAAGAAAGTGCAGGAGATCAAAGCCGACCCGGGGTCCGACCTGCACGACTACATCACCACCATTAACAATTGCTTCCCGGAAGAAATCGTCCGCTACTACAGTCCCGGCTACTCGGAGACGCTGCTCGAGAGAGTTGAAAACTTTGTCCCGACGGCCTGAGTTCGCTTGTTTTCGATTGCCTCTCTCATTTTTTATCGTTTTGGGGAAGAACCTTCGTCCCACGATTCCGGTTTGCGCTGCGTTGTGTTTCCTCTGCTTCTCGCTTTAACCGTTCCCCCTTTCAGCCGTCTTTTTTCACCCCCTATCTTTAGTCGTACTGACAATTGCTGATCGCGTACTCTTTTACCATAACAGGCGTTGAGCACGCGATTTTTGTTCATGGAGCGTAATACTTCTTCCAAGCGAGCAACTTTCCTTCTCGTTACAGGATAGTTGCGATTTTCGAATATTTTATCTCATGTCTGTATCTAGCGCCGCAACATAACTCCGAGTGACTTGTGTACAAAAGAGAATATATTTTACAAGCCAGTCGTTGCTTGCTGAAAGCGTCCGAAGCCGAAACCCAGGTTGCGTGGCTCCAGTTTGACAGGAAAGCCTTGTTTTTTTGCCTTCACGTCAGAGACGCTGAAAGCAACTGGGTGACGCTCAAGCGAAGCAAAAGCAGAAACGCAGACCTTCCAATCAACGGCACGACCGTAACGTGTCGCGCTGAGCTGCAAGCAATGATTGTGTTTTGTTGTTTAGGAGCTCACCCCTGGAGCTTCGGTTGCTTAGGGTCAGTTTGAGTTTGTCCCTATAAAAAATAGGTTTCTGCATTACAGTAGCCTACTTATCTGAAAATGTGAGCCACCTACACTTTTTCAACACTTTTATCAGCGATTCTTTCAGGCANCTTACAGTCATACCCCAGGGTCANGTGAAATTTCTGAATTCACGTCATGTGCTCATGCACAGAGTAATATTCTACATATCAANTACGCTGAGAAAATTGATGATTAGGGCTCAGGGCTTAGTGTTTAGGTAAGTGGGTCGGGTTACGATCTAAAACTAAGTCCAATATTTTTTAGTGGTTATGGCTATTCCCGTACTTTAGCTTGTTGTATCTGTCATCTAATCAAAAAGCTTTAATTTACACAACACACATCAAAAAAGCAAACGCCTAGCTATTCCTTTACTCTTGGAAGCAAAACAACTGAAACAATAATAGGTCAGAAATTTCGCTTGACACCGGCTATAACTTCGCGTTTGTAATATTCAAGGGCATCTATACAAAGTAACAGGGTCATGACCATACAAGAAATTTGGATGCGCCAAGAGACCTCCATCTGCCGCAGGAAGGTCATTTGAACAGTTGATGCACATCTTTGGTACATTGCCTAGTAGCATGCTGAACATTTGCTAGGAACGAAATCAATACGAAAATGAAGGAAAAACTAAAAAATAGCCAGGGGAAAAGGGGCTTGCTGACTTTTACTCCACCGGGAAATCTCTGTGAATTTGAGCAGTTCCAAAAAATGTGAGGGTTTTGCCTCCAGCAACAACAACTCGGGGACCAGAGGTGTCCGGAGTCACTTTTTCAGAGTCCGCTCCTTTTCCAAACTTTTTGAATCCGGGTCCGGAAATTTTTCAAATTTGTGAATAAAGGCTGGTTTACACTGGGGCCAAGAAAGGCTGAGCCAAGCTGAGGGTGGGAAAGTGTTTACACTTGCAATATTGTTTACGCTTGGTTGCGTCGGTTGCCATGCGAGCGAAGTTCGACGTGCTGCTGGCGTCTATCCTGTTTGCTTGGTATAAGCAAGCTGGTACCTGTAACGGTTGGCCGTTGTAACAAACAAAAGCAACTGCTACTGTTGCTACTGGGGTACTGGCACTTAAAAAGTGTTCACAAGCTAAAAGGCGAAGGTAGCCTTCAATACTAGCCTGCATTAATTAAGCCTTCTGCCACTTTACCTTTAAATGGAATCTTAAGTAAGGTAAATTTAAATTTACTTGTTTATGAGCAGACACGAAAAATCCATAGTATGAACACACACCCTCTGCAGAACGCAAATATCTATCCAATAAACTAAAGCAACATTCAAACATAATACCATGCTGAAAATCCAAGAACTATAATATAATTTACCAGGTTTTTTAAGCTGCGGAGAGGATAAACTGCTTTGCTCCTCCCAGTGTTAGTCATGTGCTAACACCGTTTCTGTAATGTGCGCTGATGTACAGCTAAACACTTTTTGTGCTCCTGTGTCTGTGATATGGACCATGAGTCTGCAATAAAATATCATGATATTATTATATTATATTATTAAGGCGTTTTAGGGACCCGATTTGGGTCCCCAGAATTTTAAATCAGGTCCCTAAAATCAGAGAAAATCGGGTCCCTAGAATCAGAGAAATCGGGTCCCTACAGACCCAGGTACCTTACATTTTCCTAAAACAAACTTTAATTTACCATATCAAATTACTTTGGACTCAAATCTATAGTTTTTTTCAAATAGTATGAAACCAAGTGACAAAAACAAGCAGAGGAGAGGCATATGAAATTCTAATTTAGGCACAAGCAGAAGAAAAAGGATATCAATCAAAGATTTTACATGNGTCTGATTATTAAAATCTTGNAACACTAACAATACCATGCTAAACAATTACAGGGACATATCATGGACAAGCATTTAAACATAGGGATGAAACTGAAGTACGCCTACTGCCTGTGGAA
>JGI24021J15306_10003854_pt1 | contig 17163 bp, 11 predicted proteins | sample Ectturendosymbi1_FD_15306 | JGI IMG/M metagenome (IMG submission 15306) | reverse complement strand
ATCTACTAGACTGGCCGATCCGTTTGAGTCGTTGAACAGCTCTCTAGCGTAATCGGCGGAGGAGCTAGGGCGTTGGTAAGGCAACCGAAAACTGCTGGGTTTTTTTGCAAAAATTGCCAAAACCACCCAGACGCCAAGGTGTTAATAAGTGATGATATTCATCAATGTGAAGACATTATCATGCTAATGTTAATTTTAGAACATGTCTGTGGGTGACCTCCTTGTTCCTTCTGAGCACCTTGGTGACCCTTGGCATAGCCGATTTGTGGAACTATTTTCATGTTTTTAACCGGATTATGTCATTATGCGTATCAGATTAATATCTGCAAGTTTATCATTTACTTATGTCCACATGCCTTGCTACCTGACACTGCTGATGCTGACATCTAGTAAAAGTTATGGCCCAAACAACTAAATTTGGATAAAAATCACCCAAAAAGATTTTTTACCCAAATTTTGTCATAACTTTGGAACCAGAAATGCAGAAAGCCAATCAAAGTTTCAAAAGACTCAGAACTCAATTGCCTGGTGAACAGTTACTGGATCTAAACCTAAGTAACCCATATTGTTAATAATAGTGTGACTGTAGTTTACACTCATGCTAAACATAAAATAAGATTTAACACCTTTAGAACCTGTCTATGAATATATCTTTCCTGGATTTCGGCCTAAAACCAACGTTTTTTGGTTGCCGTACCAACCCCATAGTTCCTCCACCAATTGCACTAGAGAGCTGTTCAAACCCTTACACGGATTGGCTAGTCTTCTAGTCTGCACTAGAAAAAAAATTGTTGGTTGGAATTGTGGATTTTTTGTGAGCGATGTCATAAGTGAAGTAGTTTTTGGGTCATTTTGGCTCATGTTAACTGGCCTAGGGTCCAACCACTAGGCCAAAGTATTTCGCTGAAGTTTTCATTACTAGGTTCGAGTCTGAGTCTTTTGAGCCTTTGACTTTCTAGCGTTTCTGGTTCAAAAGTTATGATCGAAAATAAACAAATTAATTAATTAGCTATTTAGTCAAATATTTTTATTACTTTAGATCATAACTTTTGAACCCGAAACCCAGCAGGTCATCCAAAGTATCAAAAGACTCGGATTGTAGCCTAGTTTCTAATAAAACTTCAGCGAAATACTACCATCTAACGGTTTGGGCCTAGGGCCAGGTGAAGTTGGCCAAGGTGGCCTAAAAGTCTTCCACTTATGACATCACTCACAAAAAATCCGCACCCCCCTAAGCAAAATTTTTTTGGAGTGCAGACCAGAAGACTTGCCGAGTCTTTTGAGCCTTTGAACAGCTCTCCACCACTTCCGGCACCGGAGTTACGCGTGCACACAGCCACGTGCGATCTGGTTGTTATGGCATGAGAATCCTCAAAAGCGGCCGGACGCGAAAGTGTTAAGAGGATCAGATCATTAAATAAGACGTGTGATGGGAAATCACTATATATATTTGCCGAGTCTTTTGAGCCTTTGAACAGCTCTCCACCACTTCCGGCACCGGAGTTAGGCATGCACAAAGCCTCGTGCGATCCAGTTGTTTTGGCATGAGAATCCTCAAAAGCAGCCGGACGCGAAAGTGTTAAGAGGATCAGATCATTAAATAAGACGTGTGATGGGAAATCACTATTTTTTAGTTGTCAGCATTTTTTGCTACTAGCAAAAGCTATGTTGATCAGACAACATTCATTTGTTAATGATTCTAGCTGATGACAAAAGAACTTTGTTGATCCGAAAACATTAATAAGAATTAAGCAATAATGAGCTTCAACTCACCTTTATTTCCTCAACACCTCATGCAACCAACATGACTTAAAAAATTGCAGCACAACATGAGAGCTACTGCCAACAACCCATTTACTATTTCATTCACTGAATGAAGGTATGTGGAAAAGATGAGAATAGGTACAATGAAGAGTCTTAAGTGTTTCTCTTGTTTGTTGTTACTAGTAATATCTTGCAACACATGGCTAAGCATTTTCACTAGAAAAATGAAATTTCAAGCATAGTGTTTCACTGGCTGATGAATATAGCTGTTACCTCATAACATACTACAAGTATTATAACAAAGAGTTGCAAATTGAATGTTAGCCACAGTACTATGCACATCGTAATGCCTGAATATTTCATGATTTTCAAGGAATGAGTTAGGCAGAGCGTTACTTGACAATGCAAGCATTACTAAATTTCAATGTGGTTTTGTATTCACGTGTAGTTGCATGTGCAACACCTTTTTCAGTTGCATTCATGTGCAGTTGCATGTGCAGCAGTGGCATACATTAACAACAATATTTTATTTATTTTCATTTCAAACCACCATGATTCAACAGGCATTGATTTTAATAACTGAATCTGCTTCTGTTTGTTTTTTGATGCAGTTCCTAAGAATGATGACGATTGGGAATGCAAAAAGTTTCGACAATTGAGACAGCATGTGATTGATTTAGGTATGTGGCATTAACGAATTTGTTTCAGATGGATAAGTAATGCTGGCTTCAAGTTTTAAGCAGTTATATAATTATTTATGTGTGCTGCATACTATGATATTAGCCTACCCCACTTCAACACCTGCATTAGGAACCAAGACTGGTGTGGTGAATTAGCAGATGTTTGTTTCACACAGTCTACATGTTGTATTTAAAAGTTGTAATTTTGCACTGCTGTTTTCACCAAGGCCTTGTTTAATATGATTCAGTTCAGTTGACTTCCTTTTGCAATGTTGAATTTTGACAGGTAGGTGCAGGTTTTCAGTCAAAAACCATTGACATTTGTTTTGCAAGTTGTCCAGCAATCCTTGCTGGCACATAAGTATTATCAAACTCATGTGAACAATGCTAACTTTGATACAAACACCTCAGAATTGGATGAGCTTAATTTGAATTAGAATCTTGTAATTATTTGTTAAACCTTCAATGCAAAGATGTTTTTTCCACTTAGCAAAATAGTCAGCTAGATGCATGTGTAATTTACACAGCACTTGAAAGAAGGTAGCTAATATCCATTGTTAAAAAGAGTCTAGCACTTACTAATATACACTTTGAGGTAAAATTAATTTTTAGGTTTTTGCCAAAATTTTGTTTCTTTTTGGCCATAACTTTTGAACCTGAAACCTTAGTTGGCCAATCAAAGGCTCTAAAGACTCAGATTATAGCCTAGTTTCCACTAAAATCTTGAGTCAAAAAATTGACTGTTGCGTTTGGCACCCAGGGCCCAATGACACCTGCCAAAAATGCTTGAACATACCCCACTTCTGATGTCACGCACAAAAAGACGAAATCCAAAACTTTCTAATTTTATAAAAACCAAACTAGATGACTCGCCACGTCTTTTGAGGGTTTGAACCAGGGTTGTAGATTTAAAGTTAAAATATCTGACTCCAACTCCGACCTTTCCAAAATTTCTGACTCCGACTTTCCAAAATTTCTGACTCCCATCTCAACATAAAGGGAATGAAATTTGGCTGTTAAAATCAATGGAAATCGTGGGGCACACCAAGAAATGTGTTTCAACAAAAGTTTCAAAAGAAGTTGTACCATTTCAACAGGAATTCCCAATTTAGGAGTGTGATGTAAAAATGATCCAATTGGACGTCCAGAGTCAGACAAAAAAATCCGACTCCCAGTGTTGTTAGGAATCGGACTCCACCCAAAAACCTCTGACTCTGCAACCCTAGTTTGAACAGCTCTCTAGCTCAATGGGCTGGCAAGTTATGGAGTTGCAAAGTGATGCAAGAAATGTGGCTTACATGTGATTTCAAATTACAAGTATATTGTACACCAGGTTCCAACATGTTAAGCATGAAGCTTTGACCATTTATGAGAGTTTGCCTGGCCATTGCGATGATGAAGCATCTACCAACCCTGTAATCCTGCTTCGAACCTACAATCACTCCATGCACCCCTTCAACCTGTGCCAGTGCTTAATCGCACCGTTTTCACCTCACATCTGCCACTGTGTGTCTGAAAACCACCAAAAACTCTTTGAACATGTTTCATCACTAGTGGCAATTTATTCAGTGGTTCGTTTCAAAGCCAACAGAAGTACTTAAACAACTATAAAGTTAAAATGTGAAATCATTTAGTCAACCTCAAAAGCTTCATTCTTAACTTCAAAAGCACTGTTGAAAATCAGGGTTGCGGAGTTGTAAGGAGTTGGATATTTTTGGGTGTAGTCTGATTCCTAACAACACCAGGAGTTGAAGTCGGATTTTTTGTCTCACTTGGATGTCCAATTGGATCATTTTTTACATCACACTCCTAAATTGGGAATTCCTGTTGAAATGGTAATTTCTTTTGAAACTTTTGTTGAAACAGATTTGTTGCTGTGCACCATGAGTTGCATTGATTTTGACAGCCAAATTTCATTCCCTTCAAGTTAAGGAGTCAAAGTCAGAAATTTGGTAAGTCAGTGTCAGAAATTTTGGAAAGATCGGAGTCAGAGTTGTAGTCAGAGTAGGCGACGGAGTCGGATATTTTACCTCCGGCTCCACAGCCCTGTTGAAAATGAGTATGTCATTCACTGACAAAGTTTTTAAATTTGATCTTCTGCTATTCATGACATGCCCATCCATACTAAAAACTCATTCATTAGCAGCACTAGTTGCCATCACGCAGAATGTATTTCTTGCAAGATCACTGAGAACTAGAAACTCCAATCTAAGGTCTCGCCACTGCTGGAGAATGTTGCTACACTGCTGGAGAATGTTGCTACACCTACATGCATAGCTGCAGGTTCCCACACCACACCCACCCAGTAATATGGATACCCGCAACCTGCACAAGTTAAACCCGCCCTGCACAGGACTAAAGTAGGTGTTAGGTAACAATGTGCTGTAAATATTAGACTTGATTTTGCAACAGGGGTCTCTTCAAGCTAGAAATTCCTGGGTAATTTGACATATTTTTTACTGTGATTGCATTAAAGTTTATATATGATTGGTTTTGTTTTTTTTTTGCTGCGTTTAATCATGTTGTATTGTAGCAAAGCAAAACTTCACTCACTCTATCAAAGAAATAGTAACAACCTGAGAAAGCACATACTTGAAATTTACAGTGCAAAAAAGAAGCTAGTGGCTGCCACTAGCTTTTTTTGTTCAGCAGAGTTAATGATTAAGTTGTTGAGATGTTTAAATTTATGTCAGGCATAGCCAAAGTATGTATCTTTGAGTGATGAAAGTACCTCCCTGAAAAAGGGGTCTGAGTTTTATTTTGTTACCATTTTCACTACACTCTAAAACCACTGTTACCATTTTCACTACACTCTAAAACCATTATTTACTGTTTGTATCAAGATATCTTGCTTTTACTGGATGAATCTTTCCTAAATGTCAACAAATCAGGTGAATATCATGATCAAGAGGGGCCCTCACAGTTGGTGGTCAAAATGTGACAACTATGTACTCTGTCTGACAAAAATCTAGTTTTGCAATGCTTCTTGATCTTTGATCCACACTTCCTTGCTCGATTCTAACAGCAGATTCAGAAAGAGCTGGTGAGAAATATCTAGAGCAGGGGTCTGCAACCTTTTTTGCACTGGGGACCAGTTTTAGCCTGGGATTATTTTGTGGACCGGCCCTAATAATAATGATGAATGTTTGTCGTCACATGCAAATTTATTACAACTCGTAAGCCATCACGGCACTGATTCAACAAGAGATCTGGGCTTGCTTTGCCGCAATAAGATGCTCTAATCTGCAGGGATTATGGCACCAACAGTGTGTTCCTTATGTCAGTCATTTCAGTCACTGTTGGACCAACTTGGGCTTGGTGTTTGCTAACCACTGATCTAGAGTACCAATTTTCCAACCTACAGCTTGTACAAAAATGAAGTTATGGGTCTCTAAAAACCTTTCGAAATGAACACTGTCAGTCACAGGAGCAAAAATGATGTGTGACCCTTAAAGTTTAAAAGGCCATAAAATCTAAATAGCTTAGAAAATTTATCTGAATTGCTTCCAGCACATTTGGTGCAATTTAGAGCAAAATCTGAGATGGCAGCCATGGAACTTTTTTCAATATTGGTTGAGTTGGGCTGGAATGATCCTTTTCTTCATGGGACAGTGTGGATATTTTTGTCCCTTTTCAGCGACAACCTCCCAAAGCATACTTGCATTAGCAATTCAGTGAGCATTTATTGTTAGCACTTTTGTGAAGCATATGAGAAAATCATCACTTACACTTACGATACTTTGGCTGCAATTCAAGAATAAGCTTTCATTATCCTGCAGTTCATGGCAAGAGGAAAAGCAAAATACCATGAACTAACTGTGGATGTCACAGCTGAGTAATGAGCATCAATCAAAGTAGGCATTGGTCACTGTAGCCAGGCCTACAACTTACATGATTTATACATGATTTATAAAGTCCTATAATACTTTGTGATTGGAGCACTTTGTCATTCTATGTGCTCCTAACATTACAAAAACTTTCATAGAACTACTACACGTCATTCCATTTTCAAAAAGTTTCAGTGTTTCAGTATGTGATCTGTCATCATGCTTGTAAACTGGCAGTTTGTGTAATTTCAGTCAGTTTGAGTGAAATGTATTTACACTGCGAATGTAAAGTATGGTAATCTATTATAACATTAATTTGCTTAGTAAGTTTTTAACTTCTAATCACCTGATGAGGTGAATTTAACAGGTCCTGAAAATGCATTGCATCCCCAGTTCCAGAATCTTTTTCATTGGCTCTACCCTGCAGCCAGGGCTGCTCCAACAAATTGTACTTCTCAAAACAAGATGGTAAACTTTGGAATATGCTTTCCATAACCCTTTAACAATCAAACCTTTGCAAAAATACTGGAAAACTTAGGCTTGTTGCTGTACTCTATGTGTGTTTTTGTCATCAGGTAATGGAAAGGGACAAGCAAAACATGTTGTTGATGAAGGTGCAAGAAAGATCGCTGTGCTACCTCATAACCTTTCCTCGAAACTTTCTGATCACATGAAAATTGGTGGTAATTTGCAGTGACTGAACAACTTCATTTTCTGCGTACTTTTAATTTAACAGTTGGAGAATTTTAGGTCAAACTATGGCCTCTTGGCAAGTAGTGGTGTGTTGTGTCTGTTTTTATTAGATGTTTTTCCCTGAGCTTACACATTTCCAGTGTGAATGAAGTTTTAAGTAGTTCAACTAGAGAGGCTATCTCTAATTTCATAATCATGGAACTGTGCATTTGTTCGCTCAGTCTCATAAATGTTTGCACTGTCTTCACATTTTGCTTGTTGAACTTGGTTGTTTGAGTTATGTGTGTACTGTTGCAACCTCTCCGGCGGTGTTGCGTTGATTGCGTGATTCACCACGAACGGGATGTGCGTGAAGAATAACACAATAATATATGTAGCGCGAGCAAGCAATAGTAAGAGAGATTGCGAGCATGATCTCTATTGTTGCTTGGTGCGAAGCTTTGTGCACATGCCGTTCGGGACATCCGATCGCAACAGTACTTAGGTGACAAAGTTTTTGACAGGTTCATCGTTTTTGTGATTCACAGAAACCATGAGCAAGGTCATGGGAAAGAGTGAGAAAAAGGCTGGAATCCTCCCAAGATCAACGAACATAGATCCTGATTTTGCCAGGTTCTGTCAAAGCAGATAACCTGAGTTGTGGATGTTTGAAGATCGACGTAGAACACTTGGTGTTAACACTTTTTGGAGCTGTTGTAAATGTTTGATGAAATGTGATCCGTAAAAATAAGTTGGTTTTTTATGTTTCTGCATTATGTTATTTTCCACGGCAATCTTAGCTGAAATAACTGCGTCACAACCCAAGCATATAAAGGATGTGCTTCTTTGTTCGGAAAATGTTATATTTATACCTATATATATATACACCAGGCCAGAAGTTCAAGAACTGCTAAAGAAGTTAAGAGGTTTCGATCCCAACAGGGTGTTTACTACGTCGATTGGTATGCATGAAGAGATGCCTAGAATCCGATTACTCACAACCGCCGAATTGAACCAGGTATGTTTTATTACAATACCGTAACTCATAGCAACAACGTCTTCAGTTCTGCACACGTTGCACTTGCAGTATTTTTTATGCAAAAAGCGATGTTTTCCATGAAAGCATGGCATATGATTCTCACTACAAATCCTTCCGTTGCATTCAGATTAGGAAGTTGTAAATAGTGAATGTGGAAAAGCAGAACGAAGAAGCCAAGATATGTCTTTGGCTTTGTAAAAGTTTCGACAAGTTTTGATCAACCAAATATAACTTGTTTTATGTTTTGCATGACATATTTGAGTATTGCAGATGGGATTTTAGGTTTCCGGGCTAATACACATTCCAAGTAAAAAGGTTATAGTAATAGTTCACGTGTCAAAGGGACTGCAAACTTTCGTGTAACAAGGATGCTGCTAGCGTAACAAATTTGTGTAGTGCTGAAATGCATAACAATAATAAATTACTAAAAAAATGTAAAGGCAAAGTTGTGTCGAGTGGAAAAAGATTAAATATTGTATCGGACAAAAAGCCGGTTCAATTAAGGGAGTAGTTAAAAAATGCGTGATATTGGAAGGTTGCTCTTTGGAAGAAAGATGTTGCTGAAAAAAATTTCAAAAATCTGCTCTTCATGTCTTGACATATTCATGCTTGCCAGAACTTCGCATAAAGATTATTACTTGCGTTTACTTTTTATAATTATTAGAGTTTATCTAAAAACTACAGGCCTACTGCGCCCGACTAAATGACAGGTGTACCACGGGCCTACCGGGGTTTAGCGCCGCCTGCTGAAGTGCAGGCCTACGGAGGTCGCACGGAGTTTACTGCGGAGGATGTAGCGACAGGTCTAACGGGGTCTACCGAAGTTGATACGCTCATTGTTTAGTCGGCCGCAGTAGGTCTGTAGCAGAGGTGGCCGGGGTCACTTTTTCCGACTCCGCTCCAAAATTTTTGAATCCGGGTCTTATTCAAATTTGAGAATCTGACTTCTGTTCAGACACGGGCTACAATCATAGATCCAACCGAAATTTACCCATGTTTTTACTTAAGAAATGACAACGCAGACTCATGCTTCTGCCCAAATTGAAAAGTGACTCCGGGTCCGGTTTTTCACAAAATTTTGACTCCGGGTTCGAAATAAAAACACAGAATCCTGCCGGTGCCGACTCCGGTGCCAAGCGAAATTTCTGACTTGTTGCCATGTCTTCATACACAGACTGATATTCTACATAGCAAATAAGGTGATAAAACTGATTATTAGGGCTTAGGAATTCGTGTTTAGGTGAGTGCGTCGGGTTAAGGTTTGGGTTAGGGTTAGAAAAAGAAAAATAAGTCAACGCCTAAGTCCGAAATTTTTCAGTGGTTGAAGTTTTTCCCGCGCTATGGCTTGTTGTTGGTGCCTGACATCTAATCAGAGTGTTTTAACTTACACAACACACATCAAAAAAGTAATTGCCAGACTTTGTTTCTTTATTCTGAGAAGCAAAATAACTGAAAAACAACAACAGGTCAGAAATATCGCTTGACACCGGCACTCTGGATCCACGGCCACCTCTGGTCTGTAGTTCAGTAGGCTGCAATCTGCAGTTTTTAGATTCAATGCAAGTACTGCTACAGTTGAGCAACTGAAATGAGTTCTTCCATTAGAAAATTGAAGACTCACTGGAAGATGCAGACAGTTGGCTGGAGATGCCGCCGGTGATGTTTGAACGTCGAGAAATAGATGAAGTTCTTGCCCGTGACGAAGAGCTGGATGGCTACGAAGACTCGACGCTCGTGTTCACCGATATAAGCTTGAATCTCCAAGCAAACGTGAGTGGAAATTTCAAGGTAAAGAAGCGATGGTCTGCCGGCTCTCACACGCTTTGCTAGAAAGAACCACTCTCGTCTCTGCGAGGACAACTGATAATATTAAAAATTGGAAGTCTTTCAAAGTCGAAGGATGAACAAAATATTTCGATCAACAGTTGGAGGTAAATGAGAGTGTACGTTGCGAAACTTGTCATCATTAACCAGAGAATTGTATAATAGTGCAGAACAAGAAGACTCGCGTTATTTGTTATTCAATGCCATCTTTTTTGAAAAAATAGTTTTAGACTGGCAAGTTAACCTGGAAATTTGCTTTTGGTACCGAAGATGCTAGCATGCCTGTCGGAAGGCCCTCACATTCTCAGCACCACGTGTAGCACTGACTAAGAACAATTCCTTAATGGCGCGAAATAAACGACGCTTAAGTAGATCACGTCACGTAGATCTTGTTGGCTTTAAACTGAACAAGTCGGTTTTTACTCTCTTCTCGCATTCTAGGCGTTTTGCCATGCCCAGTGCATCAAATTCTACTCCATCCAGCCTCGGCAAACGCGGGACGTTGAGATATCCTAACATTGTTTGTTGTCTTGTCTGCTGTCCTCTCCTTCCGCTTGCATTTTCACTTGTCCCCTTCGTACAGGTTTTAGCCCGTTGTAATGTTAAGCTGTTTTATGAAAGGTTTATTTAAGGAAAGATGTACTTAAAACGTTGTGGATGTTATGTTGTTTTTAGGAAAGATTTATCGTCGTGCGGGAGCCAAACGGACTTTTACGAAAAGCTTCTTGGACAGAGCGCGACAGAACAATACAGTGTTATTATCCACGACAAGAACGAAATCTGTGGAAATCCAAACTTTTTGACGATTTTAAAGCAAGTCCCAATTACACGTGATTACTGGGTTTTTGTCCGGCTCCATAATGTGTGCAAACGTACCCTTCGCTCTACCGTTCCAGATTGCGTTTGATGGCAACCTTCACGAAAATGTTTTGGAGCAAATCTTGGTGGAGTTCGATCCCGACTCTGCCGAATTCATCAAATACACCCAACAAGTCTACGACGATATTGAACAGCGTGCATGTTACGATTTGCTCAGGTACAAAGCGGGTTATGCTCAGTGCAGATACGAATTTCTATTTGTAGGTTTTGCTGGTGTGATAATGGGCAAGTACGAATAAAGAATGTCTTGTGAACAGAGGCGTAACGAGGAGGGGCAAGGGGGGGTGCAATTCCCCGGGCGCCGAAAAGTTCCGCACTTCAATACAATACGTTTGCTTCTGAAAGAACTGCGGCTCGAACATGGGGGCGCCAAACTTGTTTCTTGTCCCGGGCGCCATCTAAACTCGTTGTGCCCCTGCTTGTGAATTTACTTCTCATTCGATATGAGACTTCATAATAGGCTTAGTGGCAGATGAAAAGTATAGTCGAGAATGATTTTTTAATATGCTTTGAACAACGTGCATCTGAATTCCTATGAAAATTACGTTTAGAATGGTTGAAATTTCGTTTGCCTGATGTTTAAATGCTTTATTGATATGTCAGGTCTACCAGATTTTTTGGTTGCTTGATTTTCTATCTCACAAAGTACAAGTCAATTGACGGACTGCTGAACGACACCATAATCCACAGAGGGTGAGTGACGTTTCATGTTAAAGAAGAATTACTGTGACAGCTTTTGGTAACTTCTGTTGTCAGTGGGCACGCCCAAGCAAAATGCCCTGTTTTGCAGTTTGTCAGAAGGTGCCGACATAGTTCGTCTCTTTACTCTTCTCCACACTGAGTCGAAAACTGCCAAAGCGCTCGAGCAGAGTAATGCAGGGGATGATTTCGAAGTGGTAAAGGTGAGTCGAGTTGATTGAAATAGTTTCGCCTGCTTGTGGCAACAGCTATTGGTTGTGTGGTGTTTGAATATTGCAGGACGAAGCAAGACGTTATAAAATCTTTTGTAAAAAGGCAGAATGCATAATTTTAGTTTCCATTGATATTCTGTTTTGGGGGATAGTTATAATGAGCAGCGAGATCAGCAGTTCGTTATTTTTACGTATTTTTCAAGTTCAAGATCTCCAACAGTTTTTCTGCATTTTTGTTTTGTTGAAGGCTAAGTGTATGGGACACGTAGGATGTGTGACGGCGCATCGAGTCACATGCCTAACGCGCGTAATCAGGAAGCGCTTCTTAAATGCAGCTACGCACAAGCAACTATAGAGTGAACCTGGTCGAACGGGGAATCTCTATTGTTGCTTGACCGTTGCACTGGTGGAAATGGCGTTCCTTCCGTTGCGCGTTCGAATCTCCCATGAAAAGCCGCAACGGAAGATGTCATATTCGCGGTCTATATGAAGCAGGATTCTGCTCTGTGCCCTGTTGCGATCTCCAGGGGTCAATAATGCCAAGATAAACGGCTTGGATACTTTGCGCATGATTTCATTACGATGGTTGCAAGTTACCGTATGTGTAGGCTTCTAAAGATTTTATGAAAACGGTTGCGGTCAGAAAATCAATTTTCTTTGATTTTCGTGGAATTCTGTCAACGTAGTGCCTGCCACTGTGCTTCAGATTATAACGGCTTTCGCATGAATTATGTTCAAATGGCATACTTATTTTAATAATATAAAGCCTAATTTAGTAAATTGCTGTACATACAACAATTTGAGTGGGCTGATATGCTAGGTCTTGTCGGAACTATCGGTCTCTTGTGTAATCGAACGTTTTTTATGTTGTTCAGGTCTTTGTTGAAAACGATGCGAAAAACAAGAAAGAATTGCAAATGAGCGTCGAAGCCAGCAAGATGTCAGCAAACAAGCAGGATGTTGCTTCATGCTAACGACCGGACAGTGCTTCTCGCAACGAGTTGTGAACGCTGCAGTGAAATTGCAGCGACAAACGCTGAAAACATGGGACCCGTACAACCATAGTCATAACACGCCTCACTTATCCCGGTTTTCACCTGCGATTTTTTGCGCTGTTGGTGTTGTTTTGCTGCAAACCTCGGTTGTTCTCTACGATCTGTTTCATCTTTTGCAAGCGTAATGACGTGAAGTTAACTTTCCCAACCCGCATTTTTTTATGCTGCTACGTTTTTTCATCGATTTATTTATAGGTCATCTTCCACCAATGGCTTGATATAAGTAGGTGTTTGTAAAGATTTGTAGTTACTCAACGCTGTCTGAAATCGGTCATGGATACTGAAAACTGCACCAACCTCTATTTGCAAGTGTGCCAGACTTTCCTGACATGCAAGTACGACGACCCCGCGACGTTCGAAGATATATACAAACTTCTTTCATGGCTGAGGCAGTCCTTAACTTGCTGTGTTTGTGCGAGTGTCGTCACCAACCCGATGTCGTCCACTCAATCGCACTGCCAGCATTTTGTGTGTAAGTCCCACTCATGGTTAATGTTACACAAAAATGAAACAGTTCTAATACCAAGAAAATCGACGCTAGGGTTTTGTGCCGTTCGTGTCTGTTGCGAAGGTTTGTGATTCGGTGCCTCGTGGGCTGGCTGGGTCTGACCGAAGCTTAATAATTAAATCCAGGCACCCTCGTTTTTAGACGTTACGACTTGTGGTTTAAACAGAAAACCACTTTTGGTTATGTGAGGATCGACCCGTTGCTGTTTCGTTTTCTTCAGCTTTACCTGGTTTTGAAATGTAAAAGTGGAGTCGGGCGAGCGATGGCCTTTTGAATAGCTTTTGAATCGATTGTTAGAACATTTTTCTCACCGAGCGTTTCCGCAAACTTTTCTACGACGGATGTTTTCCGCTTAGTACCGTTGCTTTATGTTGAAACGTTCAGGAGAAATACGTCGTAACTTACCCAGAAATTTTGCATCGATTTCTTTGTTCCTTGCATCAAACCAGAGGTCGGGTCGTCGCATGTGACGTGACTACTGTCGTGCTCCTCTTCTCCAGGCGCCAAGTGCAAAGGCGGGAAAATGATTCTGCGTCCCTCATGCAGCTGGTGCAAAGACTCGGAAGCGTTCGAACCTAATCCGCGTTTGCAAGCACTGGTGAATTGTTTCAAGAAAATTTGTCAACTCATTCATTCCTCACCAATTCGTGAGCACATCCTGAAATACGACAAGCAGAAGAAAAAGGGTGATTGCGGATTTGTCGTTGTTTCTGTGTTTTGTATTGTGTTTGAAGATACTTTATGATTTGATGCACTGCCTGAGCCAAGTATAGATAACATCTTACTGCTTACCTTTACGTAGAGCGTGGAGCCGAGTAAAGGTGTCGAGACGCGTGACCCTGAATTGTATGTACTTGTAACAACGTAAAATAGCAATAATCTGTTGAAGCATTTAAGTCATCGATTTCATTGAACTTACAACAAAAACAATGCACTTGGAATACTTCTAGGGCCTTCCTGCTCAGAAATGCTTCGCATCGCTAGCCTAAGTTCGCTGGTGCAGTTATTTTCTATTTTCGACTAATCGTGTAGGGAACGTAAAAAGTGAGCGAAAACTTTAGTTGCTTCTATCTGCACATGCTTTTTTGATATTTTAGAGGTCGTGGCGTTCTTTTCTGACCCGTGTGTAAAATGCAGTTTATGGCTGCGGAGTCGAGCAAGAAGTAAAAAAGATGTACCTTGCGACCACTGGATAATAGCTATCATTAAAGTACTCTGATGAAAAGCACGTCATCCATATTAACAGTAACATTTGTGTAAAGTTGAAAGAATTCCGGCGTTTGCTTCGGAAGAAGATCACTTGTCTAAAGTCTCGTAGTTTCAGTTCTGTACATTTCGCAATGACTAAATGTGATACTTCTTGCCTTACCGTTCGTGTATAAGTGACATGGACCAATTTGACTCTTATCTATTACTTGCAGAGCTTCAAGCCACGAAGATAGAACCGTCTCGTAGAAAAGAAACAATAAAAACGCGAAAAAATCGAGTCAAAAAGTATCCCAGGTAAAAGTTGGAAGTTTGACGTATTTCAGGAAGTGAATGCTATCCAGTAATTCATAAACGTCTCTGCGTTAAAAGTCTGTTCACAAGATAGATGATGATAATCAAAAAAAGCTTTTGATATTTCATTGGAGGAAAGGTGTGTTTGCAATTCTGTGCAACTAAAGAAAAAGGTTTCCCATATAGTGTGTATTTGGCCGAGAAATTCCAACTTATTTCCTTAATCTCAAGACGGAGATAAACTTCCAGGCTGTAAAATCTCACGTTTGTTATCTTTTGGAATATTGTTGCCGTTGTCTTTTATTGATAGGGTCGTTATTTGTAGTATAAAATGTCTAACGCTCACAACATGCATCCAGTGTCGCAGTGCAAATGTATATCAACCATGTATGTCTACTGGTCTCGTGTAATAGAACCATCCAATCCTGGTCCGTGCAGGGCCATTCATTTGCACTCAAAGCTGGTCTTTGGTTGTTTGCAGGCAATACGTTTCAAACAGTTTGTTGAACAGACCAGTCGACCAAGTTCTCAAAGATGGAATGAGCATTGTTCAGGTTGAAGACGCTTCGTTGTGAGCCCCTGATCTTTCGAGCAAGGTTTTCGGATCGAAATACTTTTTCAAAGAAATCCGTGCTCGGTCAACAGTTTGTCCGACGGGAATAGTCGCAAGAAAGCAGCTAGTGGCCCGGAGAGAAGCCGTGGTCTCGCATGCTGGATGTTGAGCATAAACCGCAATTGCAGCCTGTGGGTCTGTTAACCAAGCAACATGGAAGTCGACTGCCTCAAAGCGCGTGAACTTGGAAGATTTTGTATTTTTTTGTTCGTGCGTGTGTATAAATGCAGCAAGGCCGATTACGTTTCTATTTGAAGTATCTGTTTTTGGGATGCTTGTCCTGCTATTGCAAACAAAAGCGTCTTGCTTGTGAAAATATGCGTATCTGGAGCGGTTGTTGATGACCATTGGATTTTATTCCATCGTGGTAGGAATCGTCACGATGAATTATCGTTCTTACGCATTCCAGGAAATTAATCATTTTTCGATATCTTTCGCAGAATCAACTTGTGATTTTCGGGTGTTGCTGACAGCCACCGCGACTCAACTCCATTTGCTTAAGCAGCGTTTGTGTCGAAACTTGATGCATTGGAGGTTTTATACCTATAAAGGTTCAATTGGAAGCTGAAAAAAACGGCAGTAGGCAAAACTGGTTAGAACCATGACTGACGTTACAGGTATTAACGAGTTTAGAAGAGTATTGTTTGGGGAAAGTATGAACACGTTTTTGTGCATGGTCATGTAATGAATTTTCTAGGGTTTGCCCAACCTTTACTCTGAAGTGATTACCGTGCTGTGAGAGCTTCGTGACGTTGTTTTGAATGCTTTTGACTTCGCGAAGTGCGGTCGAAGCTTTGTGATGGCACTTAGACACTAGACACTGCGCTTGAACAATGATCTGTGCTGTTAACCTGCGAACCTATGCTCCCCCCTGATAAGCTGGACGAAAAACAATTGCAGTGTTGCCGCAATTACACTCTAATTATAATAATCAGTCTCTTCGATTAGCCTGCCTTCGTATGGCTGTACTTTTATTTCTGACATGAGTTTGATACCAAACTGGGAAATGATCGAAGTAGAAGTTTCTAATCTGTCGTTACATTTTGCGAGACCGCGTGACCTTGCGCTGTTGGCGTTATGAAGTTCATTGGTTTGTTTTCTGCAGCAGAAGTACAGTTTTATGATTCATAAAAAAGAACAATAAATCACGAATCAGACCCGGATTTTCATTTTCGGGGCCCTAACTGATGTTAATTTGCAGCCATTTAAAAGTTTGCGTCACGTGTTCGCTGTGGAGTAGGCCCGGTTATGGTATAGGAAAAGTTGATTGCACAGTGTATATGCACGTATAAATGGAAGCACAGACTGCAGAAACGCCAATAGGGTGCATTTAGCTTTGTGAGTGGCTTGCTGCAGGTTTATCAATGGATGGTGGAACCTTACAGTATATCGAATTGATGAGACTGGTCAAACAAAAGATCAAAACTGTTTTTCACAAGATTTAATGCGCGTGAAATTGAATCAGGCTCGCAACCTGGGCGGGGTTAACCCATGCAGCTAAATAGTCCCACAATGTGTTTGATATTTTTCCTAAATTAAAAAAATATGTTGGTCCAGTGGTTTAGGGGCTGCGGGTGCAAGCGCACCCCAAGAGGTTTGATTTCTCAAAATTTTGGGCAAAAAAGCTTCGACACTAATGAAACTATAACCTCCTTTTTTGTTGAGGGTATGAATAAAAGTTCATTACGTAGCAGAAAACACATCAAAAATATATGCAATAGAACTCATCTAATTCGTCAGTTCACTTAATTCGTCACTTTCGTCGGTCCCGGCAGAATCCCTATCTTTTGTGTTCATTTCTGTTCGTCTAATTCGTCACCTCTTTCTATCCCTGAGAAGCGTTTTGTTCGTCTAATTCGTCATTTGCAGTTTCGCTTTTGATGTCTAAGCA
>JGI24021J15306_10003852_pt1 | contig 17166 bp, 8 predicted proteins | sample Ectturendosymbi1_FD_15306 | JGI IMG/M metagenome (IMG submission 15306) | reverse complement strand
ACTGCAGGTTTTCCCTAACTTTAAATCCTAACTCATTTTGTATTTGTGTATTGTACATCTCATTTTGCCTCATGAGGCAAAATATGCACTAGGCTACAAAACTTGAAACCAAGAAATAGAATCATAAGTTGTTCTCTTATGAACCAAATCTCATTTGACTCTTTCAGCTCTGACCTGAACTAAGTCTTTAACTTTTTTATTTAATTCTTTGTGATTTAGGCACAAGCACAATGAAACAAGAACAAGGCAACTACTATTATCTTTACACGTTAGCCTCTACAAATAAAGCCACGTTGGCTACATTGAAAACACTTCATACCACCTAATTCACGCAATTAATTTATTTCTCTTATTGTATTTGAACTTGCAAGATGATAATGGCATGTTTGGGAATAGCCTGAACTGCATTTCTGCCAGCTTGACTGAAACTGCACTGCTGTTGGCATTGCTGCATTGTAAAGATACATGTTAAAAAATGCATTGTTGTTGTTGTTGTCTTCTACATTTCACTGAAACTAACAAATTGTGAATACTGCTCAAAACACGACCCAGTAATGAGGTAAAAACTTCCAGTAACTGACATCCTGTGATACAGCAGTTGAGCATAAGCTATGCACCAGTCAGATCAGAACACAGACCACCAGTCTGCCACCCTCCCTCACCATCAACAGATGACTTACCAAGTTATCCAAGAGAATAGAGTGAATATATTAATCTAACAATCAGCTGTTCCGAGAAAGTTTAAATTTAATAAAATCAATTGTCCGACTCCTGAAAAATTTAAATTCTCACTCCTGTTTCAGGTCCAGTTTTTATTCAAAAATCTGACTCCAGATCCTGCTCTGGCTTCAGCAAAAATTGTAGACTCTTTCCGGAGTCCATTCCGGCTCCGTGATCACCTCTGGTTTGAACAGTATGCTGTTTTTCTAAAGTCATCTTTGTGGGATAGAATAAACAAGAGCCTGGTGACATCACATGCACATTGTAAAATCAGATATTTGTGTTGTGTAGGAACCAATGGATATTATATTGTTTTAAGCTTTTTCAGATAGAATTAAATGTAAAATGTTCTCCACTAAAACTTGATTAGCAACTACATTGTCTATTGCAGAACATGCAAAAACATTTCATAACTGCATATTTAGAACCCATGGTATCTAAAGATGTATATTTGATATGAGTTACATGGAAGATTTTGGAGTGTTAATAGGAGTTTCCAAATTTTCCAAGTCGGACAGTAGGATTCGCTACCGACAGTGCCAAATAGCAGAGGTTCTGGTATGTAGCAATCATAAAGAGGATGAATGGATCTAGTGTGCAGCACTAAGCACAATATGCAAAACAAAGATTAATACAAGAAAAATAGAAGTGTGGCAATGCAGCACACATCGAAAGTGCCAAATAGAAGAGGTAGTTAAACACAGCCACCAAATAGAACAGGTTTGTTGCAATGCAACAAATCTAGAATGCCAAATAGCACAAGTTTCAAATAGCAAAGGTTCTGGTATGCAGCAAACATAAAGAGGATGAATCCCTAGTGTGCAACACTAAGTACAATATGAGGGTTTAAATAGCTCTTTAGCATGATCAACTGGTGAGTTATGATGTTGTAAAGAGGTGCGAAAATAGAGGCTAATGTAAGAGCTCAAAGTACAAGTATATTGTACACCAGCAGCAAAGGTGTTGATAGATAGCAAATTGGGTTAGTTTCACCACATTCAAATAAAAGGAAACTTCTCTATGCCTACATTTTGTTTAAAATTTGAAAATTTGTTCCTATTGGAGTTTTGAGATTAATATACTGTAGTTTCATTAACTGCCACTTACAATATTGTGTTATTTCATGGTGTACAGCTAAATAATGACCTTTAACATGTATATATAACATATATAGACATCATATAACATCACATAAAGTGCTTCATTCTGCGTTGTCTTGTATCAATCTACGAATAGATATACTGTGTAAAAAAATCATCAACTGCATCTATCTCATTAGTTGTGCTTGGTAACTTCTATAAACTGAATTGTGCTTTGTTGTTTTTTTGCTTTACTGTTACCATTGCACGGTAGTTTTATTACTGTATAGTTACTTTCGTGGATTGTGTGTATTTGTATGATTTCGCTGTAGACAAAAATGCTTCTTGAGGTTTGTAACTGGACGTTTACATGTATCATTAACATCTAGGCTATCCATGAAGGGGTGGCATAAAAAAAAACTGTTTTAAAATGGGGTCGCAGAACGAAAAAGTTTGAGAAGCCCTGGTATATGGAACTTCCGTCTGGAATAAAGTGGAACAGAGTCTAATGGATGCACCTTTAAATGCTTTTTGCAAACAGTTACAAGAGTTTCGACTCTCTCAGTATGACTCCAAAAATGAAATCACCCACTATACACAGCACAAACTGTATTTTCTTTGTTTTTTGCTATCAAATAGTATTATTTTCTATTTTTTTCACCTTTCTGTGGTCATGTGTAGTTTACCCATCATTGTTAAATGCATTTCTCTCACACTGGTGATATTTGCTTTGGTCTTGTTGCTTTTTTTGATCAGTCATAATGGTTGCTGGCCATAATGATAGCAAACACACCATAGCAGAACCTCCTCAAATTGCAGAAAGTTGATAATCACTCTGCTCTCAATATGGCTGGAAGTGGTCTGTGAGATGCATCACCCAAGTTGCTGAATTGCATTTGCCATGAGTCATGGCAATCACAGTTTTTAGTGCTGATTATGTAAATGTGAACCTAAAGAGTGTCTGCCTGTTTGTCAGGTAAAGGCAAGTAGTGAAAAGTTCTTCAGATGCTTGCAACCAGCCTGTTGTATTATTGTCATTTTTTGCTTTATTAAGCCATAGTTTAGTGAGGTTTGAATACAAGAAACTAATTCTAGACCTGCTAGTTTCAATTACTTTCCCACTAAAAATTTCTTTACATCAAAACTTCTGCATTAATTCTGGCGCTCAAGCTGACTCAGGGCACTTTGTCTCTTACAAACAACTTGTTATGTCTAAATGTAAATTGGATATATATATTTAATGCAACAATATTGACATGGGTTAACTAATTTTTTTACAGCAAAAGTGTGGTCTATTGAGTTAGGTGTTAGCAACAATAGCTGATATCTTTTAATGAGGCTTTATGCAAATTGTGCTTCATTTGAGCAACATTTTGAACCAATGATGCTAGAAAACCATTTTTAACTTCATAGCTCAGTTCTGAAGATTATGTTCCTTTTGAATTTGCTTTTTTAATTAAGTACCACATTTTGTTTTTACTGTTCTGGCTTTGGTATTAGTTTTGAAATTTTAGCAGCTGAGTTTTTCCATGGGCTAGTTGATGATTCAACTTTAGGTTGATAACAGTTTAAGAGCAACAAAGTCCTTGAATTGTGGCAAGTCAGATGATTGTTTGTACAACTCTTTGGCTGTTCTCATTGAACCTTAACCCTGTTGACTTTTTGTGAAGCCTATTTGAACACATTGCAGTCCTTTGAGGAGGAACTTTTTCCAGTTTTACTTAGCTGACCAAAATGAAGTTAGTACTTAGCTGATGATACACTTGTAGCATCACACAGTTTTGTGGTAGACTTTTTTCTGGCAGTAAAGCTGTACTTGTTGAACTATAAAAGCAATGTAAAGATAGCTACCCTACAGTAGTTAAATTGCTCATATCAACAAATCAAGGTTTTAGGTTGTTTAGCTGATCTGAAAAAGCTGTTGAGAATCGTTTGTAAAGTATATGTTCAAAACATTTTGTGGCTTTCATCGCTTTATGTAGTATTGTGTGATGTTGTACCACTGGCAAAAGTATTGTGTGATGTTGTACCACTGGCCTTCTGCTGCAAAAGGTGGCAGAGTTAAATGACCACTGATGTCTTGAGATTAGGCACAATGATGTGCTCAATTGTCTGAGAGGTGTGTGCTACATTGGTAGCTAACTCATGCATTCTATGCACTGTGACTATGCTTGGTGTTATAAGGGATAATGAATGCACTGTGAAGCAAGGCTGATGTTTACGTTTATTCTCACATACAGAAACATATAGCATATTTTGCTCATGGTGCAAAACTTTTGTTCTTTGATGGCAGTTGATGACAGTCTATTAACTTTGGTCACAGTGGATGTCAAAGCAGTGTTTGGCTATTTGTGTCTGTGGAGTTTTTCCTGGGTTTCTCTTTGCAATCAAACAAACTGTTTGTGCTAGAAATGTCCTGTATACCTAAAATGGTTGGTATGATGCAATTATTATTGATGCTCCCTGTTAATTTAAATCATGCCCCAGTTATTTGCAAGAATGAAAACCGCAACACTTTGTAGATGACCCTTATTATAATTGTTTTGTTTAAAGGTTGTGTTTTCCGCGTTTTCAACAAAGGAACAGTTGGACTTTATGCTTAGCAAGAACATACCACAAGTGCCTGACTTTGTAGTGCAGTCCTGTGTAGACTATGCAGTAATATGTTGCAGATTCACTGAATCCCTTGAGTAAGAATTTTCTTAAATATGTGACTTACCTGCTACTTTATGGAAGTCATCTGCATGTATGACAAGTGTAGTTCATCATATGTCTTGAGTTTTATTTATCGTATCTTGAGAAATACAGCTCAACCTGACCATGTGCTGCATTAAAATTGAAACTGCAGCTTGAATGGGATACACCAGTAAGATTCATGACAAACTGCATCTACTTAGCATGGCTGTTTGTCTACTGTTGTATTTAGTTCAAGTGATCATGCGTGTTACGATTTGTAATACAACTGTTCTAGATGTATGAATTTTTTTGTGTATATATTACATATTGAAATCTTATGTATCATGGTTTCGAACCCAGTTACCCACANTTTGGCCTAGTAACATGTTAAACGACTTGTGATTATTAGCTTGTTTCTGTTTTGCNTTTTGAACGCCTGGCTCAGTTGTTTGACNCAAGTTCATGTTATTCTCAAGAGTTTCGTCTTTGCGTTGACCCGTTTCAGCCCTAGCATGCCACTTTCAGCATATCTGAGCAGAGGCATTAAAACCAGACAGTTAAAATGCATCAGTCATCTGGAGAGTTTATTCAAAGACTGAAAATTGTGAGAACCTTTGCTTCAAGTAGGTTTCTATTTGACAATTTCAGAAAGCATCATTTCAAATTCAGTTACAAGTGTGGAATGGATAATACAAAAAAGCTTCAAGTAACTAGTCTCAACAAAGGTGACAAACAAAGTGAATCAATTAACAAGTTTTTTTATAGGAGATTGATTTCACGCAACACTACACACCCTCGGTCCTAAAATCTTATTCAAAAAACTTTTTGTGACAAAATTGAGTGTGTACTGTTTTGCAATGATACGTAATTTCCTTGCGTCAGTTTGGCAACTTCAGATGTTAGATGGTTTGGTTGCATGGCAAATCTAAAACTTTAACTTTGTAAAATTTTTAAGGTTTAGGGGTAACAGCTGATGACAATGCTCAACTTGATTGACTACACACGCACACATACACTATTAAACAACCCATCTCCTTGAAGAACAGGCTCCTATACTGTTTAATTCATCAATCTGCTCATGGCAGTGAATGGTTTAATCGTCACGCGGTAACGAAGGAAATATCACCTATTAGTCAATTGTGACAGGCCTGAGTTTTGTATTTAGTGTCTGCTGGTTTCACTCCCTGTCGATTTGCATGTCGTCGGGTACTGCGCGCCGTGCTGCCCCTGGCTTGTATACTTATCAGTTGATTTTCTGGCTTCGTACTAGCGTTTGACTGAAGCCTACGAGTTACAGGAAGCCGTGTCTTTTGTCTTAGTCTCTGAAAATATCACATGGTGCAATCATCGGAATAAACAGCTATGCAGAGACTTGATCGTTTAAAACTGATAACCAGATTTGGCTTCCAGCATTAGGGTTTGCGTTGTGAATTGGTGCGGAAGATTCCAGCAGATGTGTTTCAAAAGTTCTGCAGCTGCCAACCGTGACGTCGTTCCGCAGTAACTTTTCTTGTGTGCAGGGCTGTTTTTATCAGTTTTAAAAAGTAAGGTAAAACGTAGAATAACGTGCCATGGCTACACCTTCATGGTTGGAACAAGAGCTGGAAGAGCTTGACCAGGCGGAGAGGTTCATTCATGAGACCATGTCCAACTTCGTTCCGCAATCGAGAGCAAAGACGGGTGAGACAAATTGCTTATGTATTTTAAGTAAAAGAGATACAGACATGAATGCTTGCCCGTTCCCATATAAATTTATCGAGTGAATAATCAAGTCGTTTAGTTCGATTAAAGCATAATACGAAGTTGGAACTTTCAGTTTGTATAATCATTATTTAAGCAGCCACCAATGAAACAAGCACAGTTGTATATTACAAGATACCACCAGCCCTAGGGTCTAGGTGGATGGTGTGGTTATGTGCCACATGTATGTAATGCACCTCTGTTTTTGCCGCCTGTTCTCAGATGAATTCGGGTATGCAGTAGTTCTTACTGTGAAAAGAGAGTTTCTATATGCCATCTCTGCTGCTAAGTTTGTCCTGCAAGTCCGCAACCATTGTTACGTTGCGAAAGGCTCTGACGCACTCTTAAAGAATTTATATCACTGATACGCGGTTATTACCTCACGGAACTTAATATCGGTTGTAAATTTCGTGAACGTTCAGAGCTCAGCAGCGCAATCCATACCAAAACAACACCGAAGCTGTGGTTGCTTTGGTCTTTTAACCAATGGTTACGCCATTCAGCAAATCCGAAAATTTTCCAAGATANACATGGCCCGAGGCAGCGTNATTAGATGTCATTTTNAAAAGGGGCATACATGGTAGATGTGCGCCAACCTTGTAACTGTCGCAAATTTGATTCTCTTCGGTTCACGTCGCTCAGTTAATGAAGAGCTTTTCACTCTACACCAGGGGTCTCAAACACGCAGACCGCATGTGGCCCGCGAGGACGTTTTGTACGGCTCGCAATGCTCTTTGGGAATTTTCAAATAATTAATATTTAAGTTACTTAGTTTATTCACCGGTGTTTGAACGTGCTCGGCTAGTGAGTGAATAAGTTCCTTTTAAACAAACGTAGATACGGCTGGAGATGATTTACCTAGAACTCACGATACCTTCCGCAGGAAATACGATGTAAAAGCGGTTTTTAGTAAGGTTCAGGTACCGCCGTTGTTGCGTCAGCGGCATAATGCGGCCCTCGGGTTACTTTGTAAGTCCTCATTTGGCCCTCAAGAGCACTTTGAATTTGAGACCTCTGCTCTACATCAATGCGCGTTCTGCAACCTGATCTGTCAATTTGATGCCGACATAGAGCAATTGCTGAACTACTTCACGGCGCTCATACGAAATTAGTGTGTAATCGCATTCGTTGTTTGCTTTTATACACTAACTATAAATGTAGAATGCATGTTATTCGCATGGACTTCCGAACTGCGACGAGATTTCCAGAAGGTGGCGCTGTAGAATTCGCCTTTCGCGGTGCTGGGCACACAGATCGGCAATTAGAGACAAATGGGTTACGTTACATTTTCGCACGTGTGTAGCTTGTTTGCTATATCAAAACATCAGTGCTCTGCAACATTGATATTGTCAAATGAAATGAATCGTCCATCAAGTACTTGCGTTGCACCGTAACTCTCCGACACACCGTTGCACTGCTGAAAAAAAACATGGAATAGAGCTTCAATTCACTGTGAAAATCTTGCAGAAACTTTGGTTTTGAAGTAGCATTGCACGAACCGTTGCGTTTTGTATTCTCAATTTCGGCATCGCTCACTGACCAAAACCAGTGGGTGGCAAAACGTTAGGCGATTGACGTGCAGTGTTTCACTCTGATAAGCCCGCAGTAACATATATTTTACTATCGTTTACTGCAGTAGTGAAGTGAATTCAGTTGCGGTTAGTCGTTAACAAGCAGAACGTTGGTTTCAACTCCGTTGCATTCACGCGCCAGTTCAGTGCGTTTCGCATATTTCTTCCGTTGGGAAGAATAAACCAGTGGAACATTGCATCATACGCCTGCAGTGTTTAAATGAATGTGACTTCCGTATCATCACCGCACTTCTAGCATTGAGGAGCAGGTTCTTGTTGCATGAATTGGCAAAATGCATCAACAGTAGCTGTAAGGGATTGTGTGGCCGTCAGCGGTGGGTGTTGACAAAAACATTTGGAAACATACCATACCACTACCACAGGTTTATTTGAAGTCTGGGAATCACTAAGCACACACGTTGAAGATTTTTTAAAGTTGCCAAGGTGCTTATCGTAATCGCACGTGTTATTCGTAGTTTTGTATTCGTTAATTCATCAAAAATGCGCTGTCCACGGTAATGCATCGATGCTTGGATCAGTGGGAAATGAAGTTGCAAAGACACTGAAGATTTCAGAGTCTTCGAAATATGATCCAGTTGTGTGCCATTTATCGGACAGTCCTGGCGTATTGAATAAGTAACAGGCAACGGCTTCGACTGCTGCAAAACCTGGTACATCTCTCCGTTCGTGTGCACTGCCTCTGACGTAGTCTGTTTTNCTGAGAAAAATGTTTCATGAGAAAAGGGTTCTGGTGTTGTTACAACCGCTTTTCTTCACTTTTNTCTTTCCGTGGTTTATTCAAGCGCGTACACCTTTCCAAACGTAAAATGTCTGGAACAATACATTGTATGAAGATAGAAGTTGCATTGATTGTTTAGGCTGGGCACAAGAAATATGGATCAAGTTCTAAGGTTCGAGCTTCCTTTCGTCCAATTCTAATTTTTTACTTTTGTGCGCATTTGAACTTAACGTGAGAAGTACCAAAAGGCAGCCGTGTTTGGTTGCACGTACCAGGTATTTTTGGAAGGTTTGTAAATAATATTTCCGAAGCGTTAGAATCAGAAGTAAGCAGTCTAGTCAAATTTTTGTATCGCGCCTTCGTATCGTCATATCCTAATCAATGTCCAATACTGACTACCGTTGGGGGATGGGTTGCATTGGTGTATCGCTGAATACAACTATAATAGGTGAAATCTTGTTGGATAGTTCGCAAAAGTTCTCGTGAGGTCAGGTTGGTGCTGCACAGTCATTCTTTACCTTTTTCGACTCGGCGCCCTTATCACGCAATCAGGAGCCTCATGAAAATTGAAAGCTTGTGGTATAACTATAAAATATTTGAAGTTATTTTAAGTGTTTACCTACTTTGTCTTGTAATGATCATAAAGCACCCCATGAACAAACTCGATGTCATCCCAGGTTGGGTGCTTTTCGGGCGTTTGCACGACGCTTTCTTCTCGTTCATCCAATACAGTTGTTTTTCTGTGCATATCGGTTTTTTAGTTTCTGGCGTTGAGTTAGCATATTGCTTTTGATCAGTGTTAAATACAGTATATCTCGTTCAAATACTTTATTTTGTGGACACAGACGACAAGGCAAGGCTTAAAATACGTTACGTTGCCATTGTCTGCTGCTTGTTTGACCAAAACACCAATCGATTGTGCTCAGCAGCAGTCGATGAAGCGTTAGCGGTACTTGCCAGATTGGTTGTCTCAGCCGTTTCAAAAGTTTCCACTTTAATTGATAGTGACTTGTAACACTCAAGTGGTCAGTGCTATATATGGCAGTGCGTTCGGTCCGTCTTGTAGCGCTGTACTTCGCGTTTTCACTGTTAGCGAGCTCTCGGGGGTCTTGATCTCTGCGTGTTTGCTAAGACCAATCTGCCCGGTCGCATCAGAAGTGGCAAAGCGGTGTTATTGTTTGCTCTTCCAGCTCTTTCTGCGTTGTTGAAAACTGCGGTGGTTTGGATCAACAAGAGTTACGCTTCAGTGATTATACGTAATTTAATCCCGGGCTGCTTTCACTGCACGCTTCGGTAATTTTGTGGCACCGTTCAAGTAGTGCCCGCAGGAAAGAGGAATAGAGCGCTTGCTTGCACCGCAAATCGCAATGTTATTTGATTTGTCACTGCGCACTCGTTCGCAGTTGTAAACAAAATGTTCGCATTCTTTTGCGGACATCGTGTGTGCCGTGACAAACCGTACTGTATTATTTCCATGAATGGACAAAGGTTTGAGAATGTGTTTTCGTGCACGCAGGTTACGTCAGTGGAAAGAGTAATTCTGCTTTGACGTAGACAGAGGAAAATAGTAACAGGCTAGCACATAGTGTCGCATTGGCTGGAACATCATATCCGCTCCGCTGGCGAAATTTATAATATGTGCTGCTGTACTGTCGCAGATCGTAAGAGGGTCATCTGCCAGGGAGATAATGCTTCGCAGTGCCTCAGGTCTTAATATTTGGCCAAGTCGTGGTATTCAGACGATCTCGGGCAAAATACGTAGGGCCGTGGTGCGAAAGTGAAGTTTTGCCGCAGTCGGTGGTATGGGCATGATAAGCGTTACTGCCGGGTGGCTTTGATCATCGCAATTCCAGAAGTTCGATTGCGCAAGCAAAGGTTTATATCGCGCCGGAAAAGATTTTGTTGAAGCACGAACAAACCTGCTTCGTGCTAACGCGGAAGGACGAAAACCAGAAGAGCTTTCATTTACGATCCATGACCGTTTGCGCCAGGCGTCTTTTCATGGATAAGCTTGCGCGGGGGTTTTGCTGAAAGTTGTGTGCAGTGATTCAATCCTATCAAGTTTCTGTTGTCTTTTCTTCTTACTTCGCAAACAATTGGCTCTTCTTTTCGGCGAAGTTAAGTGTTGGTGGTTATGCCGACGACAGGATTTGTTTAGAGGCTGTTCTGTATTTCATTGCTAGCAATGCGCTAGATAGATTTTAATCACGCCTAAGCGGCATATCGCGGAGGCTGCCTTCAGACATTGAAGGTAATGTGAACTAAGAAACAGCGTATGCCGCAATGTTGGCAGGCAAGGGAGAAAATGTACAAACCCTTGATTGAAAATTTGTTTAGGTGTAGTGCGAGACTGCAAGCAACCGTGAGACTGCAAAGGTTGCTAGGATGCATTTTTCTGCGCGTATCACTTTACAATTGTTTAACGTTTAGCTGCGGAAACCGCCGCGAGCGCCTGCATTGTGAACTTGAATTTGGTGGACTCAGTGGTCATTCGGTTGCAAGGCGGTTGTCCTAAAAGCAGTCGAAGTAAATCATGGCGCATTCAACTTTGATTTAATGCATCCGGAAATTGCTGGAGTGGAAGTCACGTTGTGCTGCTTACTACAGTTCTTGCTGTTAAGTGACGTAATCGCTACGTAAGATGATTTCATTTTGGTCAGAAAGTAAAGTGCGACATACGTCTGTTCGCTGCAAGAGTGTGGCAAAGCACGACATCATGTTGTAACGATATTTTCCTTTTGCCCGGTCCGTTTTATTGCGTCCGAAATTCTGTATTGTCCAGACAAACTTGTTCACGGGTGCAGTTGAGCAAAAAAACTTTTATTGCGCTGACCAATGACGTTACGTTACTATTCCAGCTATTTCGCACAGCAGAGCGATTCTCCTTTTCACATTGATTATGCTGGCTATCGCCTCCCAGCCGTTTTCGCACGCGCCAGTTGTGCGAAACCTGTTTTCCGTTATTTAACACCTTCCGTTTTTGGTGAGAATGTCGTTCTGTAGTTTGACAGAGAATATGCATATGTTTTTCAAGAGCTACTGCATTCATGGTGATCATCAGGCTGACACTGCAGGTTTTTAACTGCTGGAATGTATGATTATGGATGACGACTATCTTAGCAAATGCCTTAATAGCTCTTCATATTTATACTTCCTTGAGAAGTTTTGCTGACTCAGATGAACAAGCTTCTCGGTGCTTTGTGTTTTCAGAACCCTTTCATTTCACTGTACGGACAATGGTAAACAACCATTGTCTTGCGGGCCAATGCTGGTCTGTACGCGATTTGCTGCTGAGGCGTAAACAAAGAAATTAACCTAATACTTCAGCATATTGACAGAGTTGTCAGGGTGTCTATGGCTGTTACATGTCATTTTGAATTCTTGGCGCTGAAATGGCTGGTTCGTTACAAACAGACTACAGGCAAAAAAGTGACCTGTCACATTTTTGCAGTTGCCTGACACGGCTGGTCTGATGACATTGTACATTGGTGTAGGCTGAGGTTATTTTAGTTTAACAGCTTATTATTCTGCAAAGAATCAAATTAAACAGAAGAAATAATTTTAAAAAATTTAAAAAATCAAATTAAGCATTGAACTTCAAAGAAAAAATCAGCTGCGTGTACACAGGTAGCTCGCCTTCCTTGTCAACTTAAGGGAGTTTTCGGTTTCGGCACCCCCCACACCTTGCTATAGAGCAGTGGTTCCCAAACTAGGGGTAAATTACCCCCCAGGGGTAATATGCGATTCTTTGGGGGGTAACGCAGAACCAAAACCATATTGCTGTTCTGTATTACGAGAGATTGCTGCAAAAGAAATTTTCGACAAGAAATGCAAAAATTTTTTAGTGAGGGTAATATAAGACATGACCGCTACCTTGATTTGGAAAACGGTTCAAAAAAGTTTGGGAACCACTGCTATAGAGGGTATCGAAACTGAAACAGGAGATCATCAAAGCGCGCTCGTTACCTAATAAACCCGGAAGCGTTGAGATTTTGCCATCATCCTCCCCTTTCGTTGCGCAATCACCGCGATTGGTTGGTTGCACTTCTGTATTTCGTTTTACTTGAACTGAAGTCACTTAAAGGCAAAACGTTATGTTCGCGAATCTGCGGGGTTGAAACAACTGGTTGTCTTCCGGAGCTCGCGCACTGTGGTAAGTTATGAAGTACCATAAATATAGCAACACAGTGTAGTTAAATTCAAGCTAGAGCTTTTTCGCGTTAATAACCAAATCCAACGATATAGCGCATGTTACGAGACAATCCGGCCCATGCAAAACGTGGTTTCTGAGGTCAAGCTTCGTAGCTGTCGTATAATTCCTCGTGCTTAATTAGGAAAAAAAGCAACCCAGTTTCGAATTAAGAAAAACAAACAACCCAGATTTCCACGAAGTCTCGATCACAAGGTGCTCATTTTCACTCAACTGTCAGTTTGAATCAAGAGCTCACTCCTTGCAGGCATGAACTTTTCGTTCCAGGCATGTTAAATAACAACACCTATATGACTAAAAAAGTTTAGAACCTCGTAAAGTTTGGGGTATTGCCAGCCGGAGAAATAGATTAGTTTAGCCGCAGCAATCACCAGTTTGTTACTGTTGCTTCAGATGAGTTAGTTCTAACAAGACGCTTAGCACGAAAAACAAACCAAACCATTGTGTGATGCAGTTGATACGCAACAGCGAGGTGCTCGGCCGCACCTTTTAACAAAAACGTTTACTTTTCACTTGTTTCCTAGACTCTGCTTCTCCATCCGCCGCCACGCTGTCGCTGACATGGGAAATTGTGAGACCGGCCGGTTGCTTTTACTTATATTCGTGAGTTTAGACCAGACCCGTAGCCACGAGGGAGCATTCCCAAATTTTTAGTGCCCTACCAAATTTTGTTGTGCTGAGAAAATTGTCATACAGTTTGTTTTAAAACATAATAAAAACAAATATTTTCCCCCAAAGAATGTGTTTTGTCTAGACCCAAACCTTAAAACTTGGCTTCGGGCCTGGTTTAGACGGGTATAGTATGAGAGCCAATCAGCCAACCCGTTTACTGTTTTACGTGTTGCGGCACCAACTTCCATTGCAAGCTGCACGTCGTGAGCTGGCACTCACAGAATTTTTAAACAACTATTCGCCTATTTTGACACCTCACAAATTCCGTGCGTCAACAGCTCTGCGGACTCGTATTCCCTGCAGAAATGCTTTCGGAAACAGGAAGGTGATCAGCGCAAATACTTGTCATAAATTTAAGCAAACTTCAACAGCGGTCGGTTGTCCAATAATACGGTTTCTGAAACACAACAGAAACAAAACTAAGAATTCCATCACCGCGGTTAAGCAGAGAAAACAAGCTTCATTATGGGTAAGCCAAGCGTAGTACAGATACCTAACAATTAGCCAAGCACATAATTGCATTTATTTAAAGTAGAATCAAATACGCAGGTCAACGCACGACTGCAATCTTAATTCCAACAATAACTAGCATACTAAAACTGCACGCTTATACTCTGACTGCCAACGATAAAGCGTATTGGACTAGTTACGTGACAAAACGATTTGGGTTGTTCCATTGCTCAGGTGTTCGTTCCTTGCGTTTTATCAGAAAACTCGCTGATTTGAATGGCAGAGTGTTTGGCCTTACACCTAAAGCCGAAAAAGTCACTAACGAATAATAGAAAGAGCAGCAAATTTAATGGCTTTTTTCCACGAGGAGAGACGGAAAGCAAGTCGTAGAGCCATCGTCGCAAACTGCTAATGGACGCAGGGGAGTAACGAAGCTGTCTAACTCGGAAAGGAGGCAAAATGCCTCAAATTTCGGTAACAAAATTTGAAAGATGCGCTGCGCCATTGCGATTGGTCATGTCGCTGCGCGTCTTCGATAAGACCTACGCGAAAGAACAAATATGGCGGGAAAAATAAGAACAGTTGTCTGTTGAAAATAAAATCAAATGACTAATGCGTCTTTGTTAACTACTATGCGCTGGCTAGACGTGACTACTTTCACACAGTTCTTGTGTCACGACAGTCGAAGCTGCAGAGCAGAGAAGGGATGCTTTCTGAATCGTTCGGTTTTCAGGACAAAGCAGTAAAACTTTCACCAGTAGGTAGGGTTGCCAGATCCGTTTTGTAAAAATACCGGCCATTTTGTCAACAGTGCCAGATCTAAGCCGCCATACCTTAATCCGTAAGCAGCAAAGGGAAAACAGAGAGACAATGAGTATTGTTATGTCACAGTTAAAAATTGCCCGTATTTTGGCTGGCTCATTACATTTCGGTGTGCGTGTGACGTGACAATCGCACCAAGGATTGCGTCAACAGCAGCAGATAAACTTCGCTGAAGGAACTGTCCTGACAAGATTCATTGCTAGAGTCATTACAATTTGAGAAATTCTGCATTAGTTCTTTCTTAAGTTACAGCAAATGATTTATATTCATAATACCGGCTTCAGGCACTGATTTTTAAAATAGCGTCCTTTTACCGGCTTCTACTAAATCAGCAACAAAATACCGTCCAGGCCGGTGAGATACCGGCCATCTGGCAACCCTACCAGTAGGGAGTCTGCCTTGAGAGCCTGACATTCCTGGTCGATGGTGTTCCTGGTCAGAAAAATGCTTGTTGTAAAAACAAGCCCGTGGTCTAAAAAAGTTAGCGTACCACTGCTGACAGAAAGGTCTCAATGCGAACTTTGTATAAAGGTAAATATAAAAAGTGTGCTTTTTCAGCTCACAAGGTAGCAGCAATGTACGGTTAAATTGGTACTACGCTACCGTTATCTCATAGCGTGATGCATGCAGCATGCCGTTTCAAACATGTTTCCACGCAACGTTGAAATTTCTTGCACCTGGAGTTACAGTCCACTGCAAGTCGAGCTAGACGACGATACATGACCTTGCTCAACGTATTTCTTTCTCGCTTTGCGAACGCTTTTTCTCTCGTCTTTGCTTTCGCTGACTGATGTTTTCGAAAATTAGTGGAAGACCTATTAGTTTTAAAACAATGCCTATCTTTAGGTTTTTGGTAGAAGGGGCCAGGAGCTTTTTTCTGTTGAAACGAATGCCTTAAACGGCGGACCACCCTGCATTTTCCATCTCATTTGAAGCTATGAAATTGTAGAAAGGACAGGTTTCCGTAAAAGTGTTCAGGTGGTAGTTGCAAACTGTTACTGCATGAGAAAGCCTGCCTGCTGTATTTTAGACAATCCACAACGAGACCAAAGTTCTTTAATCAGACACAGTTTGTCCGTTCGCTCTCTTTAAAAATGTGTTTTGTTTCGCAGAATGCACTAGCAGCCGTATCAGAAACAAACTAATCCACATTATGATGTATTTTTGGCTGAACAAATTTGGTGGCTGGTAGTTGACAAAAAAAGCAGTAGTGTCGCGCTTGGCAAAGAGAAAAGTCCTGATCGACTCACATGAAAGGATGGTGACGGTGATGTTTTCTTCACAAAAATGATTCACAGTTTTTCTTGACGTTATCAACTTTGTGATAACCAGATCATGCCCAAGACACCTGACAGAAACCCTGTCAGCCACCAATTTATTAGAGAACTTTGGCAGACTTCAGCAGACATTCATTGGGTTGCTGGCGGCCGAAGGCTTTTTGTTTGTGTTGATCGAGGTGAAGAATCTGGGCAGAGTAATTAAGATCTCCAACAAGGTGCTTAAACTGGACTCAGTTTGTTTGCGGTTTCCTTTATTGCACGGCAATTCTTGCCCGCATTATTGCTGCTTTCTGCGTGAATTAGATTAATTTTTTCCTATTACGCTTATTGCATATTTCCGTTCGTCCGAGCACAGTATGCATTGTGCGCCGCTGATTGATAGCATTGCGGACGCTCGTGTAAGCTTCTGCAGTGGCAGAAAAATGTGCTTTTTCCATTCGGTGCCTATTTGGCCAGTAAGGCTTGCATCGAGCAAACTATGGCTTGAAATCAGCACAATCTGCATACAAATATGAAAATTATGAGTTTCCGATTTGGAAACAATTCTCGAATGTGATGCCCTTCAAATATGTACTAGCTGCGTCCCGCTGTTGGAATTTCATAAACGCTGAGCGGAAACGATTTCGAAAGCGATTGGCCTGTGTGCAAGTTTGATCTGATTTTAGCTATCCCCAGTGTATTAGCCAGTGTTACTGCCCGCCACTTGCGTTTGTTCAATGTATAGCCATCGTTTTCCGAATGCTTGCGCTTTCTGTTGAGTTTTGTTGTCCCCCTGTGCAGTGCTATCTTTCACACGTAGATCTATTTGCGCCCTGACGGTATAATGAAGATAAGACTAACATTTCACCGTGATTTAAGGATCCGTCTCCTTTAGATAGTTATACATGTTCTGATTCGAAGTTTCACTAAAATGAACAGAAAGAACGAAGTTGGGCAAGTTTGGTGCAGTTTGTCGCAAAAAAACAATGCTAGGAAGTGCGACCATCACAGCCCCCATCAGTCACCTGCTGTGCAACCTCTGGATCGTGCTGCCATGGCGAAACGCGAGTAGCTTTTGCCGCGTCGTTGGTTTCTTTCAGAGATTTGCCGCCAGTCAGGTTGAAAGCTCAGGTTTGCTGCAAGCTTTCGAGGAATCAGCCGACTGGGCTCCGCTTTGTCAACTGCGATGATTCGGACTTGCACATATCTATGTTCAAGTAATTTGTCT
>JGI24021J15306_10003851_pt1 | contig 17166 bp, 13 predicted proteins | sample Ectturendosymbi1_FD_15306 | JGI IMG/M metagenome (IMG submission 15306) | reverse complement strand
CATTCAATTTTTGCTTTTTCCTTGGGTCTCTGACAATGGCTGCATTTTCTACTAGTCCCAGGCATTGCAGAGAATTGAGCCAATTATTCATATTGTTCCTCGACAAATGAATCCATTTGGGGATAGTGCTTAATATATGAGTATGCTTCCGAAGGAGGGATAATCCACAACTGGTGTTGATGGGTCCATAGTGGGTACACCAGTCTTTAGGACAAAGGCTTGTTCAGCAATCAAGAAAAAAAAACTAAAGAAGAACTTATTCAAATAGAACTCCAAACTTAAGACCCTAAACCTTATTCAAATAGAAAAAAATTGTGTAGAAAAATACTGTACTTAAGTTGGTTGGGCGCCTGGTCTGGTGCCAGAGGTCTAAGCCCAGTATTATGAGACGCGACAGTTGTGGACTCATTAATGCCCACCACTTGCCTTTACTTCAGTGCATAGCTATTGCCTTTTGAATGTTTGTGCTTGCTGTAAGTTTTGTTGTCCTCTTGTGCAGTGCTAATTCGCTCATTAATAATTGGGATTGTAAGTTCTAAGGCTGTAAAAAAATATAGATGCATTATGAGTCAGGGCCACAACCATAGGCGTCAACTGGGCAATCAGCCTTTCCCGAAATTTTCAAAACATGTTTATTTTGTTAGGTACAACATCAAGTTACAATAATTTCGCCCCCTCTCCCAAAAAAACATCAACTGGTTGCAACCCTGTGGTGAGTGGATGTGTCATGACACCATGAAGGAATTGTTATCTTCTTATCTTAGAACAATTATCTTACTCATACAATAACCATACTGTTTTTCATGCACCCTTTTCCTATTGACAGTGGCTACAGAACTGTCTGTGAATCTTCACAGTTGAAATCTTATTCAACCGCAACCTGTAATGTGACAGTAATGCACGACGAGAGTGCAATAGGCTTGGTAGAAATGTAGTAAACAAAAGGCAAGCCTAAACCTAACTGTAACCCTAACATCATGGGTGTTGGAAGGATTTTTTGCTAGGGGAGGACCAGTAGGGGATTTTTCAAAAATTTTATAGGGGGGTGAAAAGTGGTGAAATTGTTTTTACCCACTCAAAACTAAGAAGATAACCTTTTTTGATCCAATTTTAAAAATCTGGGAGGGACCACTCAAGACCAAGACCATCCCCTCCCAATGCACATGGCTAACGCCAACCCCTAAAGCTAAAGTTGTAAATTATGAAAAAAGTAAAGAAAAACTAGTCTCATGAATTGAAACGTGCAAACGTTATTACCAAAACCAAAGTTGCCATGGTGAGAGCCGAACCATAAACCATTGGCACAGCAGATGCAAACACTACCATGACGGTGGAGCTTGAGTGACAAACTCAGCATTTCATTCAAACCATGTCATGTGAGGCGGTTCCTTAGACACTTCCTTTCCTATTGGATAAATACGGAAAACCTTTTGTAATCCGTTGCTATATCAAAAATGTATGATTGATTATTATGATCTTGACTTCTTAACCTTATTCGGGTATGATATGTGTAGTGCTCTCACTTTTAGGGATTTTGTCCCTAGATTGGAACTTTTGACCCTTTTTAGGGATTTTTAGAAAACATTGAAAATATGTAAAATGAATCATTTCAGTTTACTTTGCAAATCATGTTTGGTTCTATTTTTGACACTTATCATGGTGCTCCGATTTTATGCTACACCACCACAGATTTATGGATTTTTTATGCAAAATAGGGATATTTTGGTACTGTTCTTGGGATTTTTGGAGTTGCATTTGCGAGAGACCTGGATACATGCTCTGCAGGACATATATAAAAGTAATCCAACTGTGGTACCTCATCATGGTCCATGGGTTGGGTAACTGTGTTGCTTACTCATGGTCTGTTTTCTGTGTTGATACAAATTGCTTTTTGCCTCTGCTATGTGGCTTTGTTCTATGATGTCTTGGTTACTTTACTGCATGGCTTTCTTTTTCATTACCTTCAATGTCACTCATTTCTCTCACCTACTTCATCTCCAGGATCTCACCGACATTGACATCAGTCTTATTCCTAGGCCCATAATTCCTTTAAGCTAAATTGTGGAGAAGTATGTTTGTTGACATGGACATGACTCAAAGATGTGTGTTAGGCATATTTTATATGTCATGGCAATATGAATCAACTGTTATTGTTTCTAGACCTATGTACTTCACTCATCAACTAACTATACTTTGCTTTTCATGTACCCAACACTTGGAGCCTTATATTTTTTTATATTGGTAAACCTTTTGTAATCTGTTTCCACCCTTGTCTTTTCAAACATATCAGATATGGGTCATTGTTCTTTGCCAAACAGCACAAAAAATCAAAAATTGTCACCACTAGTCACAGACTTTGATGAAAATTTGTCAGCTTATAGAGCAGATCATTCTGAGCGAAATGACACCAATTTGAGCAAAATCAGGTCAGTGGTTAAAAGATATAAGAGTTTGAAAATTGGCTGTTTTTGTGATCAGTCATGCATGAAATTTTATTAAAACCTTGACATTTGTCTTCAAAGTTTAATAAAATCTTCATTTTCATAGTTAGTAAACTTAAATTTAGTTGATAGGTAGTCATGGTTAAATTTTTTGCATTTCCGGCTTATGCTCACTTAGATCATATGTTGAGTGATTTTAGAGGTGAAACTGCAAGCATACTTTTTGAAAATTACTCAACTGTGACCTAACTTTGGGGCTTGATTCTGAAAAAGGCTATCTCTCAATTTTTTCAAGTAAGGTATCATTTGAAAGCTCTGAATGTCCTTTTTCCAATGATGATGAAACATGTTTGTGTATTTGTGGTTTTGGTTATAATATTGAGGAGAATGTATGTGTTACTTGAAAAACAAGTATTTTAAAGAAATACATGTTGTTTTCCAAGTGACGCATCTGTCGCATGTGGATACATGCAAACACTATGAGTATGAAGGAATACCTCTGAAAGTTGGAATTAATCTTTGTAATTAAAGATTACGCACGTAGATGTGCACTGCTTGACATACATACATCTGTGGAACTCCATAGTGGTCCATGGGTTACTGTTTTGCTGCTTCATTATCAATATAATAAAAAATTTTTATTTAAGCAGAAAGTAGTGCTTTAAGCAATAAAAGAAAAACAAAATGTGTAATCAAGACATTCCAGACGATCTGTAGATACAATACGGCATAAACATATAAATGAAAGAAAAAGAGCATGAAGGGTTGAGAAAAAGATACAGCAACACTTGTGTCTATCTGTATGTTTGTGTATGACTAGACCTATGTTTGCATCACTTTAATCGGTAGCTGATAGCCAAGTCAATAAAATGCTTGTTTCTCCACAAACTATCTTTTATCGTGCTTTTATGGGTGAGTGCCTAGTTTTTCTATCAATAATTCCTTGATATGTCTTAGTTAGCATTTGTAAGTTATGGCACGTTGGCAGTTCCCAAGGGCGCATCCACAGGGTCTGTTTTGCTGTTAGTGTCATGAACAGCCTCTTACAGAGCCCTAGGTACTCAATATTACCACCAATCAAATATTACATGATACTGGTACTGCATTTCTCTAATGAATAGGCAATAGCATTTCCCTTTCTAATGTTGCATGGGATTATCATGAAGCAACGGCCTTCATTGCCTTGTCAAATAGCATTTATGCAATAACCTGAACCAATCTACGTTGAGATGTACATTGAATGCACATGTTTCAGAATCTACTGTTCTGTCTCTACCACCAGACATGCATGGCTATTTGACGGATATCACATTTGAGAAACGAAAGAGAAAATATGTACACAAACAAGCCAAAATGGAGTCACAAATAAATGTACCATAGCAAAAATAAAAAGCATGCATTGCTATTTTGCTTTATGGTGGGAGGACACAGTCCCGAATCACAATCATTTTATTTTGCAGTTTAGGTCTGAGTTTTATCTGGTGTTGCATTTGCCTGGTTTATTAAGATTAAATAAGGTTTAAGCCTACTTCCATATCATGTCAAGAAGGTGTTTTGTTTCCATTAAAGCTGTATTTTCACAATTAGTTTCTCATATAGAAAAGAGAGACAGCTAGCCTCACAAATTGTACTCGCATTACCTGAACAAAATACTAGTGAAGGGTATTTCAAAAACAGTTTTATTGGTATGAACAGTTGATGACCTTGGTAGCAGAGCAAGAAGCCTTGTACTAATTTCTCATAATTCATTTTTACAATGCAAAATCATCAGAGTAGTTGCACTCAGGTGTGTTTCTCCGCAGTTTGTTCACTATTTCCTGCATATTTTAGACAACCTTATCTTGATAGAGAGTGCTCCACAGATGCAGTTGTGCAGATGATGGTCAGCATCAGTTTTATAAATGTATGTACCTACCTTTGGACAAACAGAGTTCTCATTGCTTTGTGGCTGATTTTTGCTGATTGTTCAATAAGCAATCTTTTCAGCACCATGTTTGTAGAAACAAAAGGCGATTGTGATGTAATAAATGCAATGTGACCAAAAACAAGTGATAACCTGGAAATCTTTCATTGTGTCATTTGATAATGCGACCAGTACTACTATCTAACAGCTAGTTGCGTTAGACCAGCGATTCACAAAGTGGGTTCCGCAGAACCCTAGGGTTCCATAGACAAATCTAAAGGGCTCCATGAGATATACTTTCCAGTTTTTAAGCAAAAACTGCTGATATGTCCTTTAACACTTTGGACGTGTGGCAGCTGCTATATCGTTTGATCTAGCTTTCCTCTTTCCCCATTTTGTTCATTGGTGATGCGCAGTGTCATCACAATGAGCCGTATTTCATTTTCCAGGCTGTGTAATAGCAGCAATTTGGGTGAAAAAAGCATTTATGCTTACTTGGTAGTTCTGGCAGGGGTTCCTTGTTCATTTAAAATAACCATGCAGTGTTCCGCGAACAAAAAAGTTTGGGAACCACTGCGTTAGACTACTAGCCAAGTTGGATTGCATCTTCGGACACCTGTAGAAAATCTGGTTTTATTCTGAGGAGCATTATCAGAAGCTGCCCTTTTCTCCCATGTTTTGCATTAATCATGCTCTTTGATTTTCTTTCTTTTTGTTCTTTTTAGGTTTGGCTAACTTGTTGACCTGACAGTCATTTCCCAATCATTGCATTCTTTTCTTCAAAAAACAAACAAAGTGTTTTACACCACACACAAAAATACAACTGATTGATTCTTCTACGACAGACTAGAAACGATTTGCCTGTAACTCACGATACCTTTTGCAGGAAATAGATCTAAAAGCTGTTTCTTGTAAGGTTCAGACACCATCAATGTTGTGTCAGTGTCACTGCTGGATTTTCTGTGAGTACAAGCATCTAACTAGCATATTTTTATGTTGAAAACATACCATAGTTGTGAAGTGTATCTTACCAGCACTGGCATTTCACAACAACCTTTGCATATTCTGCACTCAAACCAATTACACTTAATAAAACCTGTTGTTTTTTTGTTGCTTGTAGAGTAGTTTTCTTAAGACCTTCACTCATTCTTAATGCTGTTTGTTGATTGTAATTGTGGCTAACTTACCACAAGCACAGCTGTCAAGATGGTGTTTTCTTCTAAGCTGACAGAAGAAGAGAAGTTTCTGCAGAAGCAATATAAGACTTTAAGAGAGTTGGTAAGAAATTTTGATGTAAAATTTCTCATACCGTAAATAATAGGCTATGGTGAAGATTTAGTGAAAGCATTGTGTATTGCTTAGGCAGTTCTGCAAAGTAAAGTTTCACAACATGAGCGAAGCATAGTAGAGATAGTCTGCCTACCACAGATCTTTTACTTAGCATTTTCTGGTTTCTACACCATTCACGGCTATAAGCTAGGTAATTTCAAGCACGTCACATATGAGAAAAAACATTTTTTTGCACTTCCAAATTCATTTGTTGGTTATGTTGGTACAGCAGTGCACTGTCGCAACCTCTCCGTTGGCGTTGAATGTGTGATTCACCACGAACACGACGTGCGTGAAGAACAACACCACATAAATGTGGTGCGAACAAGCAATATTAGAGTGATCATGGCATGTGAACTCTATTGTTACTTGCTGCCACAGTGCAAAGCTTTGAGTACATGCCGCTCGGGCTTTTCCGATCACAACAGTACCAAATGGCCATGGTATTCACTGACTACATTAGTTCTGTGACTTCGGTGTAGGTCAAGTGTTGTTTTAAAATGAAATTTTTTTCCAGGTTGTGAGATTTGGTAACACTAAAAAAAACAGAAAATTTTTGACTTTATAGCATCATGAACTTGAAATGGACTTACCAGCCTCATAAAAATGGCAAAGCCTTAAAAGCTTTTCATGCTTTATTTTGAAACAGTGCTGATTTTCTTAATCATTTCAAAAATGGATTGAAACACTAGTGGAAATATCTGAAATGTTTTAAAATTAACCATAAATACTTTTTTAAATGCTTCGTTAGTTTTCATGCAGTTCCTTTATGAAAAATTACCACTGTTCTATACTAATATTTCTGTTTTTATTTTTTGACCCTATCAGTTTTTAGAGACATGTTTTGTACACTTTTTATGTCAGAAACCTACAGTTCAATTAATAGGCTCTAATCACTTTCAAATTTCAATTTTGAAGGTGATTTATATGTGACATTTGACAGCAACAACATCTACATTAAATTTATTTTTGCGTACTATGCAATTTTTCACAAGTTGCTTCAGCAACTGTAATTTTTCACAATTTTCACAGTATATACAATTTTAGCCAGCTGAGTAGAACAGTGGTGGAGCATGTGCCTCCTGTGTTGATTGGATATATTTGATTTATAGTTGATCACATTTTGAAAATACTATTTGCCACGTGTAACCTTTCCAGTCTCATATCCTATGCTAATGAATGTGTGAGGAAAAGAATTTCATATGCAGTGCTGTGGAAGAGGTAAGACAAGTGTCAGCAGACTTGTGGCACCCTAGCTAGAGTACAAAGCCAGCATATTACGATTTATTTGGTAAGATTTTAGCTTTATATAAGAAAAAAAACTTGTTTTGAGCCACTATTCATTCAGTACTTTTTGCAACAATTCTGTTTTTCAGGTTTTGCTAGGTCATTCATGACCATGTTCAAACCAATCAAGTGATGCCTCAACGAATTTGATGCTAGTTCAAAAAATAAAGTTCAAGACCTGAATGTTTGAACCTGAAAATTTGTTCAGTTTGTACTTATCAGCAACTAGATGCAATTTTAGTTTCCCATTTTCCATACAGTTGTTTACAAATGGTTCTTATGAGTGGTAACATGTCCGAAGATCATCCCGGCTTTATTTCGTGTGAGAGTGTCACATTGCCTGCCTTGAATATTATTTGTTATTTCATGTTTGGCTCAGACAGATGGTCCATATCACAGGGACAATCAAAAGAAAAGGGTACATCAATATTAAGATACAACGCATCACGGGGTAGATGTTGTTTGGTACACACAGTCAATACTGAAGAGGAGCAAACACTGAAGCAAACCACTAACAACATCTGTTACATTCGGACATTGTCATACGGAAGCGTTTGTAACCTGAGTGTACTTGCACCACATGTGACAGGCATACATTGGCACAAACAGTGTGTTTGATGTGCTTGCCAATTAGTTCGGTGAAATCTGTTTAAAATGTAGGTTTGATATGAACTAGGTGTGGCAGTTGCTTGCTGGAAACTGCCGTTTTTACGAGCAGGTTTTCTCGGTCACTAATGATGTAAACATCTTTTTTGACATTTTTGTGCCTGAAACTTTATTTTGGTAAGTTGCTGTTGCTGAAAGAGTTTTTAATGACACAATGTTTGTGGAAGTTATTTTAGAAGATACTAATGCCAATCTAGCACATTGATTTTGAACATATTTTCGTTACATTTTTTGCAAGTAATTTCTTGTATTGGCCATATTGATTTTCTCTAATTTAGTTTTATTTTAAGTAATTTGTAAATTTTGTCGCAAAATCATGCAGAAAAAGGAGCTGAAGAAGCTCACCTTAAAGCGAAAGCAAGAAGATGCCGTTGCTAACGAAGGTGGCCCCGGAAGTGCTAAGCAAAAGAAAGCAATAATACAGGTTTGAACTCTCGTTGCAATCGAACTTAATCTTTTCCTTTGGTTGGTACAACATTTTCATACCACTGGTTCATTCGAGTTTGGTTCACGCCTCTTTTAACGATTTCAGGGAAACAAGACACCCGCCACAAAAACGCATGACTTTTCATCTGGCGGTCCGAACTACAATGCCAAACTGGTGACATCGGCTGATGCTGCAGCCAATACAGAAGCAGCAAAGCGGCTGTTGAAATCAGGCGCAATTCAACTCAAAGTCGAAACTAAAACAACTTTCAAGCGATCTTCTAATCTGAAGCGAAGACTTACTGTAATGTTTTTCAAGTGTCATATTGGTTTTCACTCCTGTTTGAACGTGGAACAAATTAAATGTGATTTTGTTCCGAATTTTTTTAGGATTCAGAACCACGTCGAAAACCGATTTTTCAACCAGTTACAACTGAAAGTGAAAGTGCTGAGGAAGAGACGCGAGGCACTGGAAAACTTGCTGAACCGAATGATTCGGTTTGTGTTCACTAGTTGTTTTGCGGTTGCATCTAATCTCACTGTGCGCTTAACCTTGTTGAAACTGAATTTTTTGTATTTTAGCAGTACAACTTCATGCGTTTGTCAAGCTTCACTTCATCGAAGTTGTTGCGGTTCAGTTTTCTTATTGTTGCCAGATGCCACTGCAAATGTCTCGAGAAAAGAGATTTTCTTTGTACTATTCACAGACTGCTACCACCCCGTCGTCCACTGATTCTCGTACGTCATCGTTCAAATCGCAGGAGTCGAAAGTCTCGAGGAAAAGGGGAAGAATAACAAAGAACCTACCTAAAAGAGGTAAACATACAAGAAAACTGTGAAAGCATGTTGCCCGTTTTGTGAGCTATTTCCTTGCTTTTGCTTGAATTCCTTAAAGAACAACATGAAAAGTGTTAATGTGAAGCATTATGAAATGGGGACTTAAAAGTAGTTGTCGGTCCAAAAAAAATCCAAAAGGTTGCGGCTTGAAAAAGTGATAATATGCTCCAATTGTGTTTCAGTAAATTTTTCTTTTAGTTGGTAAAATATAGCCGCGGTAAAAAAACTGCAATGAAAAACACCGAAAACATCCTCTGATCTCTGATTACTTATTATTGATGGCTTTAATGTAAGTCAACCATTACATTATCATTCCAACCACAGCCATGTTTTTCGTGTGTTGCCAATTCATCAAAGTTCATACGATGCAACGCGTATTTTTTCTCAGTATGGGTTAAATTTCTACCGTTTGTTTCCCTGCAGGTAACACTGTGTACGTGTACGGGTTTGTTTTAACGGAGAAGTTAGTAGAAGACCAATTCACGAAATTTGGAAATATCGTTGACGTAAAAATCGAGAAAGCCAAAAGGTCAGAGCAGAAGCAACCATAAAAAAAATTTTTTGTTTGTCTTTTTGGCTGTCAGTGCTTTTGCTGTGTGTCGAATGAAGGAGGATTGTTATCGAATACGTATCTGTTGCGTTATATCAGGGCTCATCAAACTATGGCCCGCGGGCCGCATGCGGCCCGTGAAATTGGTTCTTCCGTCACGCCGCGCTGTTCCACGAATACATTAAAATACAGTGATGCAGTCAACTATCGTTTATCCGGAATCCATGAAATAGGTCTGGGTCCCGTGAACAAGTTGCGCTGATCCCAAGGCAATTAAAAGCTCTCGGTTTTCTGTAGGCTTCAAGGAATCAGCCGACTGGGTTCTGCTTTCATCTTTTTGTGATGAAACAAACTTGCACATATCTGTGTTCAAGTAACTTTACTCCACAGGTGAAACAAGCATTTAGTTGAGTAAGACGTTACTTACAGTTTTAATTGTCACAGTTACTGTTGCGTGATTTATTCACTAAAGTCTTGAGGTTGCTTGCTTTCTCTGACCTTGCTATAGCCTTTCAACGTTTCACCTGCTAGCATTGCTTGCAGATGCAAGGACTGACAATACGTAGTGTTACGTGAAATCGATTTCCTATTAAAAATTTGCGATATATTCTTTGCTTGTTTCACCTGTGGAGTGAAGTTACTTGAAGCAATGTTCTTTTTTCCATTAGACTGAAAAAACGATTCGAGTCCAATTTTTCAATAAGATCTAGATTGGAGTTTTCCAACCTTCGATCTCCCTATAGCAGAGGTTCCCAAACTGGGGTAGTGTACCCCTAGGGGTACATTTGCCTATCTGGTGGGGTACATTTAAGGTTAGCAGTAGAAGGGGAAAATATATTTATATATTATTTATTTCCAAATATTTACACAAGTATCAGTGAATGTTATTTTCGAAAATCATTATATGCTTATTGTTCAATATATCTATAATTAGTCATCATTAAATAGTTTATCATGAGAAATTTTAAGGGTACTTGGCCTTGCTTGTTTGTCGAAATGCTGAAGCGGCACCTGGTCAGAGAAAGGTTGGGAACCTCTGCCGTACAGTGATCTGACTTTGGCAAGAAATACGGTGGTAGATTTTTAAAATAAGGCCACAAGCTCGTCATCGCGGTTGGCGCTATGCCTTTGTTAATCAAATCTGCAAAAAAATGTCACGATCACGATTTCCTCGCATTTCTTCATCCAAAAAATTTCGACAAATCCCGAATGGCATTAAAGGTCAGTAGAGATTCTCTTGTAACAGCACGTACCTGCCACACACAGAAGGTAAAGGTGCGTTGGCATGTAGTCAATCACCGAACGCCTGAACTGCAAGTGCGTGGTTTCTGTCAGTAACCTGTCAAGCACTTCTTATGCGCTTACGTCAGAGCTATGCTGGGAGTCGAACCGAACCTCCTCCAAACCCTAACTTTGATAGAAAATATACAAGTCAAACTAAATGTAAACACAAAGAGCCATTTTCTTCTTTTTTGCTCTTATACGTTGCTTAAAATTTTTCCATCTTTTTTGTAAAGCCTCAACCGAGTGACTCGCTCGAGTCATTGTGAAAAATGTCAACAGAGTTGATGCTGACCGTTTTTTGTAGCAGTCAAAACCTTTACTTCGATTTCGTAGTTTTCACTTTCTTGGTTTATCGAAATCAACTGGTACGTAAAGCACTGACCAAATTAAGTTTATTTTACTTTGGCGTCAGGCAATCAGAACAAAGTTACATGAGTTGAAGGTATTTGTTGAATTAACCGCAAACGCATGTCCTGACTTTCTCGATGTGGCATTACCTTTCATTGTCGTATCCGAGATCCGAACGTAGGCAAGCAAACAAGGGTGCAGTAACAAAACCAAACAACGCCTGTGTCTAAGTTTCGTTTCATTACAGGACGTACTTGTGGAGGTTTCATTGCTCATGTGGCGAAGCTAAAATTCATAAAGTTCTACGATTTCATGACTTGATCAAAGCAGCAGTAGATTTTTAGAACCTGCGCCAATAATGTGAGCTGCTCTACGACATGGTTCTCTTGTTAATGTTACTGTTTTTCAAAATCTGCTTTTCTCGAATAGCCTGCCCGCAAACACTGGGCCGTATTTTCAGCAGGGTTGCGGATTCGGAGGTCAAATATCCGACTCCGACTTCCAAAAATTCCGACTCCGACTCCTTAACATAAAAGGAATGAAATTTGGCATGGAAATCGTGGTACACAGCAAGAAATCTGTTTCAACAAAAGTTCCAAAAGAAATTGTACCATTTCAACAGGAATTCCCAATTTTGGAGTGTGATGTAAAAAATGATCCAATTGGACATCCGGAGTCGGACAAAAAATTCCGACTCCTACTTCCAGTGTTGTTAGGAATCCGACTCCACCCAAAAAAGTCAGACTCCGACACCCCGATTTTCAGGACGCGAAAAACTTTGAGTGGTTGTAATTATCTAGATCCGCTGGGTTGTTTATATCTACAATATATGCAGGCGTTTCTAACCACGAGGTACGCTCGAGTCTCAATGCGGAAGTGAGTTACACGGCACACTCACAAGACTTCGCAGTCTTCAAGCATGATTACTGCATGTCAATTAAATAGCATTTGAAAGCGTTTCCTAACTTGCCGAACTTGTCTCGCCAGCTGTGGTTTCGTCACATACGACTCGTTTGAAGCAGCGGAGGCAGCGATACGTGACATGGATGACGTCCTTGTTGAAAACTGTAGGCTGAAGGTCTCTCTTGCAAGAAAGCAACCCATGCTTCGTTCTGTTATACCAATTACTGACTGGGCAGGCTTAGGTGAGTTGAAAGACGGTGCTTTTGAAGGCTGTGTCCGTACATGGCACTCATGCTTGCAGGGCGGTTCCAGGGAGACTATCGCCCCACCTAAAGCCTACGAAAGTTACTTTATTCACCACGATTTTATACAATTCGGAAAACAGCATTCGCGGCTTGAGGTCATTGTGCCGTCCATTGTTTTGTCACAGCAGTGTTGTAAAGTATACTTCATCTCTCTTACAGTAGTGAACCAGTAATGAGACTTGATTTCCAAATATTAGTGAAATCGTCACACCCCAACATTATTGGCTGGATTCGCTCCTGCATCTTTGTCCAGCTGAAATACCCTGGCGGAAGGACGGATCCGGGGGGGGACAATTGCCCCCCTAAAACCTACGAAAGTAACTTTATTCACCATGATTTTGGACAATTTGGAAAACAGCATTCGCGATAAAAGGCCATTTTGCCATCCACTGTTTTGTTATAGTACTGTTGTGAAGTATTCTTCATCTCCCCTACAGTAGTGAACCCGTAATGAGACTTGCCTAACCTAACTGGCTGGATCCGCCCCTGCCCTGGAGTGTCTCCACTGCCAGCACTAATTTCAAACCGCACTTCTGTATCACTCTGTCAAACTTTTAACGATGTTTACAATGTCAACCGTATTTCTTGTATAAGTGATCCAGGCATTCGAGAAAATATAAAACCTGTCCGAACTTTAGGAGATTGTGAAAAAAATGTAAAACCTGTTCGAACTTTAAGAGATTACTTTGTCAAAGGTTATTTGTTACTCATGTTCAGTTGAATATCTGTTCGGTTTTTCAGTCTCCCGCGACGATAAAGGGCACTCCGTGAAGGACAACCGCTCTCTGGTTAAATACGATGACGACGACGTCGCGGGGTTCGATTCTTAGCGATCACATCGCCCTCTTATGTTGGGGTGGCATGGGTGCCGCGTTGCAAGCGGACTGCTCAGCGGTGCAGCAAAAGGCCGGCGAGCACAAACCGTCGGCGTTGGAAAGAAGAGTGCACTGAACTTTGACAAAAAATACGAGAGGGTTTGTTTTTCTGAGCTTGTACACTTAACAGCATTCGATCCGAGGCTCAGTAGCTTGCCAGGAACTTCATTTTGCGCTCCCTCCTCCAACGCTGTGATGCTGCAGCGCATTCAGACGCGAAGATTTCGGAAAAACCGTTTGATCCATGAACGCGCTGACGAGGTGCGCAGCTTCTATTATTGCAACTATACTTTGTCTGCACCCGAGACTACTTTGCTGCACAGTCTACCCCACTCACGAAAAAACAGTTGACTGCGCTGTTGGTGCGTATGTTTTATTCTTGACCAGCTAAACTATTTTTGTACTGTGCCCGAGAGTGAAATCAACTCGGCGAGATGAAAGCTTGGTATAAATTTTGTTATTTTTTTGTAATTAGAATTTTAAACCACCCAAAGGTCGTTTCAGCGAATACGTGGAAACGCTTCATGGTACCCGACAGAGCTTCGTATCCTTGTGCAACTTGCAGATGGTATATCATGCCCATAAAGTCATTCGTTGGCCGAGGCCACTTACATTACGAAATGTTATGGTAAAAGCACCCTAGAAAAAAAAGCATTTGAACGCAGGTCTTGACGCGAAAGCACAGTGGAAGATCGGAGCTACCAGGTCGTTCTCGACGCCAGCTTCCTCCATAGATCGCATTTTTGCTCCAGTAGGGAAGTAATAAAATAGCGATTTGTACGAAGCAAAGTGTTACCTCGGTTTACACAAATTTTAAGCCTCAGTTGATTGGCTGTTTTCCTAACAGGTCTGGTAGCAGTTGTGCACGGTGTAATTAGGGAATTTAATTCAAATATTGTTTTAATGTGTGCCATGTTTCAATTTTGTAACTACATACTCCTCTGGCCAGAACGTTTTCTACTTCCGCCCTGATGTCGCAAATCGATTTGACCGTGAAGTGAAAACTGTTGATGTAACGCTTGCCTACCTTGGCGTTTTCCTCCACAGGTTTGCAGAAGCAGCACAGGCGCGTGTGCTATCTTGTGATTGCTGTTGTTTACACTCAACGCAAGAGAAAAAGATTTGTTCGCACGCTGTGCGGTCGATTACGCTAAGTTCTAATGAAAAATAAAATCACACCCAGAAGGTTTATCATTCGCTATAGTGAATGTTTTTGCATGCCTTTATTTATCATTTCCTGTTCAAAATACATGGAAATACCAATACTGCTTGTTGTTGCTGATTTTCTTAAAATCATGTGGAGTCGTCAGTTATGAACTTGTTATTCATGAAATAAATTGAACACATACGTAGCTGAACGAGCTGGTGGGGTGATTGCCCTACCGCCAACTGAATACAAGTATTTGTAAAAATCGGATCTAAAGGATGCTACCGCAAGTTTGTACTACCGCGGGTGCCATTTTGTTCTTACAAACTAAGTTGGAAGGAAGTTGGTAGCCTTCCAAGGGCGTTAGATGCAAGTTTCCTATTTGATAATTTACGTTGGATGTCACTTCTATAACTGCCGAGATATAAAAGGGGCAGAATCTTGAGTATAAAATGCAGGTAAAAACCATGGGCAGCGGAAACGGGGCCTTGGCCTCCCACTGGATTTTGAAATTTTCAGCAAAAAAAGTTGTTTTCTTAGTTTTGAGTGGGAAAAATCAAATTTCACCACTTATACACCTCCCTTGGAAAAATCTAGGAAGATCCCCTAGTGGCCCACCCCTGGAAAAAATCCTTCCGACGCCCATGCTGAAAATATGATCTCCGGCCGTTCCCCCAATTAAAATCAAATTACTTGGAAATTGTATACGTCCGGTTTTAGCTTTCCGTCAACATGAATTTTGAAAAAGTATTTACGGTGCAAGTGGCAGTGTGTATTATATGCTTGTGACTTGTGTACTGCATTTAACATTATAGTGCAGATGGAAACAAAAATATCGTTAGGGCAAAACCATGTAAAAGCCCGCCCTAAGAAATTTTCTGGTTCCACCCAAACCAGAAAGTTATGTTAAATATACAACGTAGGTCAAATCCCACATGTAGACTACTTCTAACGTATCAAAATGAATATCAAACGAACATTTCACAGATATCACAGCTAGATTTTCAGGATCAGGTGCGTTACCTAACAATGATAGAGCTGAGTTTTTACCTTTCGCTGAGAGGTCAGCAGCGCACAAACACATTGTCGTGCTTTAATGTAATATTTGCATATCGTGATTATGGTAATTGGCATCATTTCTACTTGGTATTTTTTGCTGAGATGAACGAATTTATGTTTTTCAAATCCAAACCTGATCCAACAACTTTATTTTCAAATCCCTAAACCATACCTTTAACTCCGAATTCTTATCACTGGTGTTAGGCTAGGAAAATGTTATCCAAGTCAAAGATACATAGATAAATAAATATTTTGGAAACTAATTCAAGTTAATTTATGCTCTAACTTTGCCTCACAACATCGTAACAACTGACACTGCAAAGACTTCAAAGTAATCACTGCTAGCAGCAATGCAGTGAGAAGCTGTTTAGCTCAGTAACAGCGTGTAAAACAGCCAACCAGAAGATCCTGCTCAGGAATCCTTCAAACACTACACAAGACGGAAAGGGTGTAATCGTAATGCAAACCAAAATTTTATTACGTTTTCCTGGGTCATGTGACATCCGTTATTTCCGGACCAACTATTTTTTACTTTCCTACATCCATTTTTAAGTGACTCTCTATTTCCTTTTGTGCCTCGACATGTGCCCGTTTGCAAGCTGTTAAGGTACGGTCTAACGATGCTTTTACGCTTTGGCCTGACTCCATTAGAAGCAGAACGAAGTACCATATTTGTTCGACTGTTAGCCGCCTTTCATTGTAAAGCGCACGTGAACAACAGTTACCATAACCTCCGAGATACTTTCATGTACTAACGTGTTTCGCGTTTGGCAACCCTGATAATGAGGCTTGCACCACTACAACTGTCCTCTGTTTATCATAATCTCTTCTGTGAAGAAAAGAGTTTGGTCAACTAAACGTAGCCAAGGAAAGACTGAGCATCAGATTCTATACCAGTGGTTCTTAAATTGGGGTAAATTTCATCTTCCAAGGGGGTAAATTTATTGAACCATAAATTGAAGCAAATGTAAATTTTTATAAATCACTGAACTGTAAGTGTTTGTTAATTTCGCATTTTGAATAAATAAGCACCGTTGAGTGTATTGGGGGTAAATCTGGTAATCTTGTTTGATAAAAAGGTAAGACATGTATAAAAGGTTAAGAACCACTGCTCTAGACCTTTCGATGTGGTTAAAGAAATAAAAAATGTAAGCCACGCTTGATTGTAAGCCGTATGGAATGATGAAACATCAATTTTATAAGGAGCGGCTTCAAATCGAATAAATAGGTAGATGAAATGAAAATTATAAGTCTGAAGTGGCACTAGGGTGCAAACGGGCCACTACAGACTGCATGAAGACCTTATGGTTTTTGTGTATAAACTCCTACAACCAGTGGTAAAAGTAGAATAATTTTCTTACCGGAACGATCTATTATTTATCAATACCGTCCCGAAATTTCAGCCATAATTGTAAAAAAGCAATCAAGAACACGTCTACTTTTTGCCCGCCCCCTATTGTACATCTTAAAAACACAAAAACTGTATTGTGCATTTTGAAAATAGCAATTCCAAAATCAAGCAAAAAGCGTTATAGGCTACGTTTCACTAACTTCGAAAGTGGGTCAGGCAATGCAGCTTGAGTTGTCTAAATGCAAAACCCCCACCATTTCCCGCACGTCAACAGATTACCACAACACAAATATAGAACATTATTTAAAAGCTTTCCACAAAGGTTCATAGTAATGACCCTCTCGGCTTTTGACGAGCAATGCCACTTGTTGAGTGAGCTGCTCTTCTCCCTTTTCCAAGCCATGTTTTGATGTATGGATCTGGATCCCATGCTTGGCTGGGAGGTCCCACANTGC
>JGI24021J15306_10003850_pt1 | contig 17167 bp, 7 predicted proteins | sample Ectturendosymbi1_FD_15306 | JGI IMG/M metagenome (IMG submission 15306) | reverse complement strand
CATGTACCCCTAAAACTCCTTATGACAAAATATTTTCTCATGATTTTTCACAGATATATTTAACAATATACATATAATGACTTTTGAAAATAATATTAAGTTATACATGCATAAAGATTTGAAAATAAGCAACATGTAAATATATTTTTACCTTCTATTGCTAACCTTAAATGTACCCCGTCGAATAGGCAAATGTACCCCAGGTTGGGAACCCCTGTTCTCAGGATAGAGTTTTTTTAAGCTCAAAAAAAGTCACTGAGTGGATTTTTGTGCTCATTTTGATGCTAGTATTGAACTGCAAAAATTGTTTTTGATATTGTCTTTGCTCCCACTTTTTGAAACGTTGCGCGTTTGTAACACCTTTGCATCAAGCGGATGAATCACATAATTCTGCGATTCAAGCAATGATGATAAGATGGCTGATGTGAATTGAAATGGTGTATTTTTCAATAGGTGACATTCCCTATAGCTCTTACAATCACTTTGTAGTAATTTTCAGCACGAGGTCGCCAATGCATCTTTACGCTATGTGACCTAACCGACCGAATGCACAAATCTGTTACTCTTCAAACTAAGCTCAATACTTGCAACCCAGTACACAGATGAAATCTGTCATATTATTCTAACACAAAACAATCATCTACACCAGTGTCTCAAACTCAAATTTGCTGGCCGAGAGTTAAATGAGGACTTAAACAATAGCCCAAAGGCCGCATTATGACGCTAACGCCACAATTGCGGTGTCTGTTCTGTACCTTACTAGAAACAGCTTTTACATCTTATTTCTTGCAAAAAGTAGTGAGAGTTATAGGCAAATAATTTCTATCCGTCTCTACGTTCGTTTAAAAGGAACTTGTTCACTCGCTGCTGGCCGAGCATTATAAACATCAGTGCATATACTAAATAGCTTGATTGTTAATTATTTGAAAATTCCCAAAAACCATCACGGGCTGCAAAAAATGCCCTCGTGGGCCGCATGTTTCAGACCCCCGATCTGCACCATAAAAGATATCAACTCGATTACTTTAACCCAAGCCTGATAAATTGGTACCCCAAACCACTGAAACTGGTAACTTCGGGGCTTCCCCAAAGTCACTCACACCAGAGGTTTAAAATTCACACTGATATTTGATTTGCTGAAACGTTACAAATCTGGTGACATGGACACGGCAGCAAAAAACCACAACACCTGGCAATAAAACTATGAAACCTGAAACGTTACAGATATGTGACATTGGGGTTTAGAGGGCTAACGTTTAATGATAGAGCTGTTTAAGCTTAAATGATAAGATAAGCAGTCCTTTCAGTTAATGAAGTTAACGTCACTTTTCGCGCTTGTACAATGGAATTTTATTTGATTAATCATTTCAATTAAAAGTGTACGCCATGGTAATTTCTATCTGTTGTAACTCTTTAGTTTTAAGAGACTATCTATAAAATTTGATTGACAATACTGCTATAAATGTTGAACTCTTTGGTCTCGTCGCTGTTTTTCAGAAGCGCCTTTTCCATTTATGCATAGCTTTTGCTATTATTGCTGTTTATCGCTAATTCGTACCCAGTTTCGTTTTTCCTTTGAAAATGACCTGTCGTACGGTAAGTCGAAACGGGAGGATCTGTTTTCCTAATAAATTCACACCAGAAAAGCAAAACATTTGAATGAAGAATGCCTGGTGGCAAACACGCAATATGTTGCGTAAAACTGCAAACATTAGATATGCTGCAAACATTAGATAAGTTCAGTAAATGCTTATTCCCTACTTTACCTTGAAGAACAGCTTGAGTTTGCGTTCTTTGCGTGGTATTGTTTTTATCGTCGTGTTTGTCTATGTGATCTTGTGACGAAAGTTTCCGCCGCTATTATGCAAGTTAGGGAAATCGCATCCGACTGTTATATCAATCAAGTTTTTGCTCTTTTGGTTTGAATTTAGTACAGCAACCTAACATTAAATTTTAAACAGGTTGTTTAAATAGGTTGTCCTTAAATGAAAAAGGCAACCAGTCCTTTTAATTTGTGAAGTTAACGATCTCTTTCCACGCTTGTACAATGAACTTTTATTTGATTAATCATTTCAGTTAACGCTCTGATAGTTTCTATCTGTTTTAGTTGCCTGATTTTAAATTGCTCTCCTTAAAACAGGGGTGCACAACCTGCGGCTTTCGATAAAAATTTGTGGTCGTGCACACTGCGAAAACTCTTTGTCTACCTAGTGTATGAGGATACTATTTAGAAAGACGGCCAAACAGACAAGTGTAAGCAGAACAAAAGCAATGCTAAAAATGTGAAACGAATGAACTCACTGACGGCCGTAATTCACAAACTAAACGTAATGTGGCCGGCAATAGCGAAACGATTGTGCATCCCTGCTCAAAAATTTGATTGACAGCACTGCTATAAATGTTGAGCACTTTGGCTCGCCGCTGTTTTTCAAAAAATGACCTGTTGTATGATATGAGGTTGCATGTTTTCCTAATAAATTCACACCAGAAGAGCAAAAAATTTGATTGAAGAATGCTTAGTGGTGGTGGCAAATACGCAATGTTCTTTTGATTTTTCGATCCATCACTTTAGATATTAGGCAGCCATTCTTATGTCATCGGCATACATGTACATTGAAACATGCGTTTATAAATATTTGTTAAAATAAATCTTTCTGTTTACACAAATATTATATGTTATATGCAACATATTGCATATTAGTGACCACAATGTCCAGGTTTGGGGGCCCCAAACCACCTAGCACCGGCCCTGAAGTGACTGGTGCGTTGCAGACCAACAAGGCAAGTTTTAGTAAATTCATAATTAATTTAAGTTTTTTATAACAAGTGTTTTAGCCCAGGGGTGGGCACACGTTTGAGTTGCTTGCCGCCTTGGATTCCAAAATTAGACAATGGTCGGATCGGAAGCGGATGAATCGATTGTTTGTGTAAACTGTAAACTAATAGAACTGAGATGTAAAAAAGATAACTTTTAAAAAGTAAGTGGGACAATTTCACCTGGAAGGATGAAAGAGCTTAAGGGGCCGTATAGTTTGGGTCATGCCTGGGTGAGTCTATATGTAACAGCCGTCTGCGTAACCAGTTTCACGACATGTGCTTCATGAAAGATTTTTTAATTTGTTTGAACAAGTTGCGTAAATGCAATATAGTCGATTTTGAGAAATGAAAATTTCATTAACCCAACACTAGAGTTTTCGTGGTCTGAAGCAAATAACCTATAGCTTCGGTCAGTGTGTCAGCTTACTGAGTGCACATACATTTTTTGCGGGCACCCAAGCTCGAAATATTTTAGTTAAAGAAAATGTAATATCCTGGTAACCTTTGGAGAAATCTGATTTCAAATCTACTACCTTTCCCCATATCAAATTGCTGTTGACTGCAACCAGTGTTATCAGTATCAGTTCATTTGGGAACTACTATGAACAAACATCAAATGACGCACCATAGAAAATAAGCCACTTAAGAACAGCGTTTATTTTGTTCTCAGGCTATCTGATATAACCATACGGTTTTCTAGTCAGATGCCCTGTGATCATGTAAAAGAAGGCTGTAATTAGCGGTTCTCTACTTTACCTTGGAAAACAGCTGGAGTTTGTGTACACCAGGTTGGAAGTTACTGGTCAAAATCTTTATCAAAATAGCAGCTGCTTTAGGTGAATTCTGAAGGCGATGGATCAAAATCAACAAAATTACAATCGCATTCACATCAAAACTTTGCAGATTAAAAAACCTTTTCTCACCATGGGCTTGTTCACACCTATTATTCTTCTATAATATTTGAGTATGAAATAGCAGCTTTACTCCTTCAGGCTATGTTTTAACGTGATATTAACAAGTTTTGGCGCGTACTTTGAAATACAGGCGTGTACAATTACTAATACTGTATAAACAGCAAGTTGGTATAAAACATGACTGAGGTAAGTTCATGAGACAACAATGACACAAAGATCGTATAAAGCTAAAGCACATCATGCGACTTGAAGAGCCTAGAATCTCCAATCCCGGGATACACATAGGAAAATTGCGGAACGCGTATATTGAATCTGAGAAATACTGTACTCATACTCAATATAAAAAATTATTCTTAAATCGAATAAAACTACTGATTGCTTGGAAAAAAGAAATTGACCAGGACTAGACCGGAAAGTTCTCAAAATTATGTAAAAAAAGAACTACCACCTTTAAACCTTGACCTCATTATTGAAATTGCTGTGAATATCAACAGAACTAGGCACAGCTTTTAAATAATCAATTACTCGAAAAACCTCGGTCTATTTTAAGCTGAAGGCATTTAAATGAGTTTATCATCAAAACTTATTACATAATTTTGCTATTTCCAACAGAAGCAAAACTGGATTTGCATTCGCTACAGTGAAAACTTTCCAACGATCAGGTATGAATCATTTGCTAAAGTTGTAAATTCTTATCCCCAACCATTTAAAACGTTCTCCAGAAAATTCTGGGCAGTGAACGATTTAGTGTCAGCCACTGAAGTACTAAACGTTTCCAATGAATGTTGTCATTCCTTGTTGTCAGGGGTGCTCGTGTGCAGTAGACTGGAACGAAGATGTAGGTTGTTTTGAGGGATAAGGCGGATGAGTATTGCGTACAGGAGTTTCCCGGGCTTTTGAGCCAAACCGTGAGTGCAATTGCTTTGGTCTGTGCCTCGATTCAGGGCGAACAAAGCTTGGGTCGGGCGGTGTCGGTTGACACATTTCAAGATTGTGGACGCTTAAAACAGACTTAGCAGTGGAAGGGCGGCAAACCTCAGCAGGCTTCCCTTTGCCTTCTGCATTGTTTGTCTTCATTGAAATTTCAGAGCCGTTCTTAACTTTTCGTTTTCCTTGCAGCAGTAAATTTGGACTGCCTCGCGATGGGAAAACGTTGGATGGTTTCGGAACAGTGCTAGGCCTCATAGACGCTCTGCTGGTAATTTGACGACCTCCTTTAGTCAGCGCTTGCAAGTTGTTGGCGTCGATGGTACACTGTGATATCTGCCTCCGAATACCTATTACGCTTGGAACAGAATGATTACTCTGCCCTTGACTTACTACTTGCTGTTTGTAGTTCTCCATTATACCCATTGCGCTGGGTATCTTGATAGGTTTTGCACTGGGGCAACGTATGTAAGGCAAAGAAGCGTTGCTTCTTGAGGAATTCTGACGTGGCATGACACCTAATACATTCGGTGATTGCACGGAAAGGCTACTTTTACATGCGATTTCGCGAGGTTTAGTTTCACTTCTGCAAGAGATGTTCTGAACAGTTGTTGGTCTCAGTTCTGCAAAAAACATCAAGTGTTAACGTCGTCTGGCTCATACAATTCTTATTTTTCGTCTGCACCACTTCAAGGAAACAGTAACTGCCTTCGATCAACAAAAACGTAACATAAACGTCATGCTATACAAACTGCACCACCGCACGTTTTAGTTGATGCTGGCTTCACTGCAAAAATTGGTTTAAATGAACTTCATATTCATTTTCGTTTCGTCCCGTTTCAGTTTCAAACTTATTGTAACTTATTTTCTACTGGTCGCAATTCTTTGTGTACAAAAACCTCACATTTAGTTGTACAGTTCTTTTCCTATTTTTACCAAGTCTAGTAATTTGATAAAACGTGCCATTGTCACGACAGTATGCAGTAACACTGGATACATTTCACCAACGCGAAAATCTATTTCATAACAAAATGCTCATACTGTAAATTTGCAACCTCTTTCACAAATTTATGATGTACAATAAATCTTTTTTAATTCGCGTCACGTGTTACGCATGCAATCTTTCTGTCCTTTATCTTTTGCGAACAATTTAAAGCGATTTTTTAAAAATTTGAACGAATATGGAATGTGCGGACTGCATTACATCACCGCACTTTTCTCTTCTGCACGACAGTCGAAATATGCAAAATCCCCAGTAAAATGCGAAGTTGCCAAAATCCCTGCGAGTAGAATAAAAAATGAAAGGTGCACAATACGTTGGGCTTTTCAGGCTCCTTCGAAATTGATTACCAGTATTAGGTAAGACACAGATCATGTATATTTTACTTTGCTATTCTTGTTTCAATTGTCAACATTTCGCTAGTAAGTTTTTTCTTGCGGCGTTTTTGCAGGACTGAAGATGTGTTTAAATACACGTAACTAGTTTCTCTGTGAAATAAATTGTGATGGATTCACTTGTCCATTCCTGTGGCTCACAATAGGCAAGATTTATTTAATTTCTGTGCAAACGTATATTTACCTGCTGAATGGCAGATGATGCTTGCGACACCTTGAAAATTTTCAGTCATCGATGTTGGTGTGTTTTTCTGCATGAAGAGGTACTGTATGTTCCGATGAACATGGGCAAAATGTCAAAACAGATTTACTCCACCCTGAATTCACAATAACACTAAACTTTTCTCAGTTGCAACAGCTGTGACTTTGTTTCTCTGGGCGTTTGTGATTACTGAATTTGCTTCATGAAGTTAGCTTATCAATACATGACGGTGAACACAGTCATAAAATAAGATTCTTAGCCAACAGCTGCGGAACTTTTACCAAAACATCCATTTTGTGATGATAGACAGTTTCGTTCTGACATAAAAATTGCAAGCACGTCATACTGGCATAGAGCGGCATTTTCAGCTATGCAAACCTAGCACAAAGTTTTCTATTTGATTTAACTGTGTTACATTCGTAACATGACAAAGACTTAGGAATCTTAAATTGGCAAACGCGGCACTTGGTCATATACCACTGCTGTTAATATAACACTACTACCTTCAATTTCTGTTCTTCAAGATAAGAAACAAAACACGTATCTCAGCAATATTACACGATGACCAAAGTTGACAAGAAATGTAGCTGCAATATATCTTTTCTTCAAAATTTAAGCATAACTTGCATTGTCGCACGTTATGAAAAACATACAACACAAGTAGAACCAAGGCCATACCAAGCGTTTCCCGAACCATGATCCTATGAGAGACATCCGCGTCTTACATATGATATTTAAACAACATTTCAGTGGATAACGAATTTACAGTTTTCTTATGTTTTTCGGGGAAGGTCATCTTGCCGTTGCAACCGTGAACAGAACTGTCGCCATGATACGTCAACAATCGGTCTTTGAGCTACTCCAAAAAGAGTTACAAAAGATTTAGATTCTTGCAGCTTAGTTCTGTACCTTGGGACTTGTTGCTTAGATCAGCGCTCTTCAACCGGTGTGCACGATGCACCCTAGGGTGCACCAAAATACGCGTAGGGTGCACCACTAAGAAAGGGTTCACAAAGGTGCCTCACAAACTTGTCACACTAAACAGAAATTTTTATAAAAACTTTCTGTTAGCAAAAATGAAACATTAACCTACCAATGACTTTCAGGTCACTTTCAGAAACAGTGCTTCAGTTTGACTATTTTAAACGGCCTAAATATTCGTAATTTATTCGTTGGGTTTCCACGTGCATATCAGATATTTTGTATCTATTTTACACTTTAACACCCTCCATGCGGTTTCGTAAACTGAAAAATTGCTGAAGAATTTGTCATTTTGTGATATTTTGCAACGTCTACACGATGTTTGTGTAACGGTTTGATTAGAAACCTGTGCTAAAAACTGTTGCAAATTCTCAGAAACCTACCTATCTGCGCTCAGGAACTACCTCCTAGACCTGGAGTTTGTAAAATACCATAAAACAACAAAAGGTTTTCCAGCTGCTAGAGGTTACATCAAAACCATATGCGGACAGTATACGGAAAACATGGTTTTCAAATCTTGTGACAGCTCACAGTAAACTATTGCAAAATGCCAGTGAGCAGTTCGAAACAAACTTAAAATTTCTGAAAACCTGCCAAATACACGAAATATTATTTACAACGGAGATGTAGAATAATATAAAATGAACAGTAGCTAAAACTAAAACTGTTTTTGCCTTCGATGTATTTACTGCTATAATTGATGTAACATACTTTAAATCAAATGATTACTGAGGCTGTGCTTATTTATTTAAATCAGTACCGCTAAGGTTAAAGCGTTTTGTGTAGACAATTTTTACAACATGTGGATGCCCGCTCTCTAGAAAAACCACGTATTATACCACATGCCCCCTTTCGCATATCTTAGGAAATTATTGAACGGAAACCAATGCTTTCAAACATATTTTGCAGTTTTATTCGATATCATGGCGTAGGTTCTATTTGAAAGTAAAAGTTTGCTTTGAGGTGCATAGGAGCTTTAAACACTGACTCTGGGTAGTTTTCCTAAGCAAAAAATTTGCCCGACATACAATAACAAAAATTTCAGTAGTAAGCGTTTTATTTCTTCCTGGCATTTCCGTTTACTGATTAATACCAGCCTCGAATAATATTTGCAAACCCTTACCCAGTTTATGAAAATACAATGAGCATATAAGGCCTAGACTAAAGAGAAAACTACTGAAAACCTTCTCTAAGAAATGTCTTGGGCAATTTATTTAGTTGAAGTTAATATTGAAAATAGAATAAAGTAATGGTAATCTGTCGATCTTTTGACAAAGGAAACATAATATTAAAGATAATAAAGTCCAAATCAGAACACAGAACTTTTGAGAAAGCAGTCCTCCAGGCTTGTAGCGCATTGTTACAGAAACATATCTGTATCCACAGCTTCATGACGATATGTTACAGGGTATGCCTGTATTTCACTTGTCACGAATTTATAAAAGCTCCCAAGCAGTTTGCGTGACCCGTAACGATCGGAATATTTGATTTGAGCATCAAAACATACCTTTCTAGCTCTCCGATCTCACCATTGCAACTATTCGGGTTTACGTAGTTTAGCATGCCCTGTCTCTGTTTACAATCAAATCGAAAGAAAAATATACGAAAAGGGTAATTTTTTCGAAGGTTTGGCAGCATTTCACAACATTTCTTGAACTCGAGGGCTATGCACACATTGTTAGCTACGTACCACGTTTTCTGTTACATGGAAGTGTCATTACCATCTGTAAATAGAATTGGCATTTTCATATTTACATGGAATTGGCATTTCCTATGTTTACACGGGTTCATTGGTTTCCTAATTAATATTATGTACAGAATCAAAATACATTCTAAAAGAAAATAGACATACAGCGTAACGTGGATACAAAGCTAAAAGTCATCAAGCCTATTCAAAAAGACGCTAGAAACTTGCTAAGAGCGTTGCGGGCAGAAAATGATAAAAAGGTCGTTTCTAATGTGTTGCTACAATAAATACCTGTGTTTCGCGAAGGGAGTATAGGTTTGGTCTGGCCACCGAAGATTTGCAGATTCTTGAGCTTCTGCTGTGTTCATAGCAGCTCCTGCAGCGCGTAATATCCAGCTTATGATCTGCTTTCAGAACAATTTCTTCGCGCACAGTGCTTCGTTTCAGCAACCTGCCGTACTCAGGCGCGGAATTGTCGTTCATGACTGAATATCACTCAAAGAGACTAGATCGTATATTGAAAGCAATTTTTCCTTGAGCAGTAACAGAGCGGGGCATAGAATATGCAGCAAAGTTGTAAAACACATTGTTAACATGTGCTTGTGATTCTGTCATCTGTGGAAATTAAAGTTAACGTCAATTGCGGAAACACTGAATGGATGTAATACAAAATGCAATGCTTCTGTATTTGTCAAATGGGAGATGTTAATGCTTTTCAGGTTCTAATGCCAGTGAAATGTTTGTTGGCATGCAACTACTACCGTTATTTTCTGTGCAACTAGAACCTAAATATACTTTAATAATTAAAACCAATTTTCGGGATATGCGAGTAAATAGGTTTATTCAAGAAACCGAAGGAGCTAGCACTGGTTTCGTTTGTAATTCAAAGTTGATATGACGCATCTAAAACATTGTAACTTTAGATGTGTAATCTAGATAACCCTTGTTACTTCTTTACCAGCTGCTAATAACAACACCAGGTACTTTTTTCTGCCTAAACCAGTGATCTTGCTGAACAGTCATTGTATCTTAGTCTTTTTGTTAGCACTACAGGATTCATCGCAATTCTTCTCTGACCTGCCATGTACTTGCCTGTTCTCAAATATTGTCGAAAGAGCAATCGGGATTTAACAGCTATTCAAAATGAGACTCAACCACTGCGCTCTGTAGTTCGCTGATTACAACTTTACGCACTCGGGTAGTTTGTCAAGTACACTTCGCAAGTAGAGCCATTTAATACTATCGGCGATGGTGCTATAGTTCGGCGCGACTGAAGGAAACATTGCTGAAAAAGTTCTTTATTGTTTTAAATTTGACGCAACGTATATTCTACGAGTAACTGATTAAAAGCGCCCTCCATTTGTTCTTTATAATTTCACACTAAATAATGTTGCTAACACGAAGGAGCTGCGCATGCAATAATATTTCCAGATGCAGATACAGTGAAGGTGCTTGAAGCCAGCAGTAAGAAACCCAAGCTTGAATTTTTGCTTGAGAAAACGACTCTGCTCACTACTGTCGTCCGGTAACCCGGGTATCACAACAAATCAATAAAAATACGTGCTTCATCATCATGTTATCACATTTGCTTTATTACGATCACCGACCCGTGTAATTTCACGCTCGATCGAAGTATTCCTACAATCTTAAACTAAAGGATACTTTCTCTCATTCTGCCTTTATGCGAACTTACAACGGAATGCAAATCTGATGAGATTGCTTTGACAACCCAAAGAGCAAAGCTGGTAAAAAAACTTTAATTAAGCTAGTGTCAAGTGCACTGATTTGAAGTGAACGACTATAAATTTTAAATTCCATCCTTTCTATTAAAATATAATGATGATGTATTTGTTGGTGAATCTTGTTTGATATTTTTGATGCACATCTATCATTGAGGCATTTCCGTGCGTTTGTTGACAGTAATTAAGTCGATTTGATCTTACTTGTGGATCATTTTCATGGGTAGCTCTGGATTCATCCACTTAATTTCACAGGTACATCATTATTTGAGAAACACTGTTCATGGACAGCGCCTTGATAACTACCAACCTTGCATAAATGTAGGTGAAATTTGATTTGATCACATGTGCATTGCCACCTTATATCAAATTCAAAATATATGGGCTACAAAAAGAAGTATGAATACCTATGCCACACTTGCGGAGAAAGATTATATACAAGGAGTTGACACAAGATAAAAACGGACTGCAATGTTTGCGATTCTAGATGTCTATCAGTTGAAAACCAAAACGAGGGAAACAATCGGATACAAATTAAGCAATTTAGGCTGGAAGAAAAATGTACTGTTGTGTTGGTTGGATTCACGCATGGAAAAATTGACAAAGCACAACTTCTGCAAAAGCTATCAACTCCATTCACGTTTGGTTTTCCTTTCAAATTGGGTGTGAAAAGTGTGTGACTGTACCAATTAACTAATGTTCACATATAGAACCCAACTAATGTTCACATATAGAATCTAAACACATTTTGTACGTCGATATAATTTGTGTTATGCTACGGATCGGTTAAATCGGTTCTTGAAGTAGCAATTCTGCTTCAAAAAGGGTACAGACCAGGGGTGGCCGAACCCGCTCTATGTATGAACCGCATATCGTAAAACCCAAGTTACAAAGAGCCGCAACATAAAAATATAAAAACACGAATTTATTTGCAATCTACGCTTCTGCTGCATCATAATTCTTTTTGGAACGATTTGCAAAAGTAATACTCTACGGCACGCCAGCTACCACAGTACCACTTTACATTATTTCTACACTTTGAGATAAAAAACAACAACAAACAAACAAATATATAATTTTTCGGAAAGCATGCAAAGGTTCGAAGAGCAGCATGCCACTCGCGCGCCGCAATTTGGCCACCTCTGGTATAGATCTTTGCGAGAATAGATTCACAAAACAGCTATCGCGACGTTTATGATGAAACCATGAATTAAGGCATGCATGCCTATCTGTTCATCCGCTTACTTTTGGCGGTGTTACTGTAGGATGATTTTCATACGCAGGATTAAATCTCTATCAAGCTTATGTCATCCTTTGCAGTTATTTCTTAGTTTTCTCAACGAAGGGTTCATACACGGCTCAACCTACAGTGAAAGTATGTTGAGAAAAGCATAATTTTTTACTTTTGAAATCTAGCTTTCAAGCAGATTTCGACTGGGGCCAGTGGACGTTTTGCACCACCTTTGGAAAACAACAGTTGTAGATAGCTGCAAGGTTTTTAGGTAATTCCAGGAAGCTACAAGTGCAAATACCAAGTATTTCCGGAGAAGTTATAGTTCGCTGAAAAGAATACATAGCTTAATGCAATTTTGTTAGTCTCCGTCGTATCAGCTGCAAAGAAAAGTGGAAGAAGTGCATAGTGCAACAGACAATATAAAATAACGAAAACTTTAATTTTTCGGGCATCTCTGGTGCTCAGGGGTATTGTGGAAGAGCAAGCCTCATGTAAAAGAAGTAATTAAGTTTTGTAAGAAAATAGGCTACGGTTAATGCTGAAACACCCAAAATGCTGAAGAGGTAGATAGGTTTGTGTGGTATTGTCACATTGTATCAATTTCAGGACTGATGGGCAGCTCGTCTAATGTTTTCACAGAAGCATTCTTTCTGCCAGTGTATTGGCTTAGTGATGCTTTGATAACGGAAGGCAGCGTATCCTGTGGAGTAAGAAGCCATTGTAGCAAAATAACTTCATGACTTTCACTTCAGATTGTCCTCGTGGAAAACGTCAAGACCATGTCCACATGTTACGCCACTTTAGATAAACTTTCCTACGCATAGTTCATGCAAACAAAGTCCTATAGTAAAGCATTAATTCTGATGTTTCTGACGTAATCTGTTCATACACTTTCAATGCATTGTATGGTGCTGGGTAGTGTTTCCAATTCGGGGCAAAATTTTAAAACCCGGGTTTCGGGTAGCTGAGAAAAGAAACCTGGGAAAACCCGCTTTTTTCGGGTTTTGAAATGAATGCGATTTTGAGCGATAAAAACTCAATATCACTGTGAAATTACTATTGTTGGTCCCTGCGCAATTTACTAGCGAATTACTAATTAAGTTAAGCACAGTTTTTCAATGATGTTTATAACACTGACACATGACAATCAAAGTACACTTTCATCATTTAGTCTGTTTTTGAGTTTTGTGACAAATAGTCCCGTGGCTGAGAAAGCCCTCTCTGGTTCCATTGATGCGGGCTTGATTGTAGGCATTGAACAGTTTTTCATTGAACAGAACAGTTTTTCAAGGTTATTTGACCTCTTCTTTGCAGCCTCAGAAAAACTCATTTCCTTTTACACAATTTGTGATATGATCTCTTCCTGTGCTGGAATAGTTTTGTGATCTTCACTCTCATGGATTATGTGGATTCTGTGCTTTGATTTAAAATGGTTGATTAAGCTTTCGGTGCTGAACCACCTCCTTTTGTATAACGGAGCACAAATTGTATTTTGGTGTTGGTTGAGCCTTGCATAAGAAATGACTCTAAGCTTCTGATTTTCTTTGATTACTAACGTCTTTAAATTGAATGTGTATGATTAAAAATCTACCTGAAGTCGCTTCTAAAGGGAAGCCAAATATTTTGCATAAAGTTATTGCAAACTGAAAAGGAGCGAATCGGTTTTGCAAAGAATCACAGCTTGTATATGAACTAACACAAAACAGCTTATAAATGAACTAAAACTACGAAACTACGGCATACCTTTGAAGAACTACCTCACGTGGTAGTTATTTAATTAGGTTAGCGAAAAGACAAAAGTTCGCGTAGACACCTAGTATGTGCAAAATGACGTCACGATCGGTCTAAATAGGTCAACTGAATGGAAATATAAGTGGTCCAACAACGAATGTACAATGGTCACAGAGCAAAACCCGCACCTCGTGCCTCATGATAATAGCTGAAAATTTAAACGTGCTGATTTCGCCGTTACACGCCCCAATCTCCAGCTTCAGTGTTATCAGAATTACTAATATTTGAATGCAACAGCAATTCCAGGCTTTTTAAGAAATCCGGGTTTCGGGTAGTCGAAAATAGCCAGAAAAAACGGGTTTCGGGTTCGGGAAAACCCGGGTTGGAAACACTAGTGCTGGGTCGCAGCTGGAGTGAGAAAGGTTCTGCTGCTTTTTACCTTGGAAACTAAGAGAGCATAGAGGCAGAAACGACAAGTATGAAACATCGGGCATTCAGTAATACAATTTTGTGAAACAATTCGAGCATCAGCTTTTTGTTTGTTGATCGTGTGATATCAACATTCGGTGAATTGGACGGAGCAATAACGTTATACTACCATTGAAAACCTAGAAAGCTGTAACCAAAAGTGCACTGTATTCCAATACCAAATCAAGGAATAAGTATTTTCAAAATTTTCTGAATGTACTTATGCCATTAGGCCAAACCACCTAACAAAATGGGAGTGGTCGTACTCCTAGGGTTATAAATTTCTTGTTGGTTGGTGGAAGTCACGCAATGGAAGCTTAAGCCTTTGTAGCACCGTTTCAACTTGATGTGCAAACTTTGTCACACTCTTTCTCCCTGCTGGTTGCGGCTTCTTTGCCGAAATATATGAAGTGTTGAACATACTTGGAAAATTATTTTTTTCGTAAGTTGTGCGTTTCACGGTTTCGTCCAACACAAGTTAACCTTGAGGATGAGGAGCGATTGCTGTTTACGTGAAGTTTCGTTGAAATTATTTCTTTCAAAGAAAACAGCTGCATCGCAACGTCATTCTTTGCACTGCAGTGCAATTCATAAGCACAGCTCAGACAATTATATGATGAACTGTCTCAGGAGTAGAACATAGTTTTTCTCCTTATTTTGACATATGACCCCCACGTCACCTATCAAAACCTCGAACCCGCGAGCGCAAAAATGTGCTTTATTGCTGTGTGGATGTGTGGACTGTTTCAAAGGGTAACGCATCTAATTTTTCAAAAACGAATGATGAAACTGCAGACCAGGCTTTGGCCTGCCGCCAATGGCCATCACCAAAATCAGATAAAAAAGGGGGATTTTAAGTTCGCCTATGTTACCACTGTTCGCAAATACGCTTTTATCATCAGAAATGTCTGTTGTTTCAGGTGTTCGTTTTTTTCTATGACCCAGGGTTGCCAGATGAAAATATCAATAAAAAGTCACACAGTGCTAAAAAAGGCCAGAAAAAGGCCAAACCGATTGTTTTAAGGCCAGAAAAAAAGCCAAACTTTATTTGCGGTATTGACATTCCTTTGTCACAGAAGAACATTTAAATTACAAAAATATCAAAAAAACGTCTTCGAAATTACGATAAGATTAACTCTTGCTTGGCAATGTGTTGGAGGCTAGAGCTCATTATTACTGATACTTTCTCTGACTTTTCATGGTTTATGAGATTGCACACTTTGGGTACAATAGTGCGACAGTTTGTATACTGATCCATCGGCAGCTTTCTGCACCCATATGAAAGTCATCTCCCAATAACTTCTATACTTGAGACCAGAATCATTGCAGCCCTTCCACTTCTTGACGTCATTAAGACACCACAAGGGAGACACAACCGAATCTGATCGCAAATTGCTTTGCTGGGAGATCGATTGCGTGTCAGCGACGCATGTTGAAACTTCAGTCCAGGAAATTTGTAAGCAAAAGCTCAGATGGGATGTGAAATGATAGAAAAAGACTAAAGTAAGATCAGAGAAAATGCGCGGACTACATTAACAGGTCCATAAAACTACTACTACCAAAGCCTGGCCCTGACGTCATTGTCACATTTCTATCGCGAAGATGCAGATCTGTCTGCAAGCGTTGTGCTTTCTTAGTGCTTACAACACAATACACACTACAGCGAGTGTACACATTTCCAGTTATTACGCAAAAACTTTGTTTCGAAACTCGCATACCTTAAATATTACTAATATCAGAACGCGGGCGTCGGTCTAATATACCATTTATCACATAAATTTTCCAATTGTGTTGCCGAAAAAAATAGAATAGTAATATTTTCCTTCATAGAAACCTATTTCAGTGAAAAAGGGCCAAAAAAGAGCCAAAAGGCCAAACGCATTTTTTAAGGCCAACCAACTTGATATTAGGCCAAAAAAGGCCAAAAGGCCAACTAAAATTTTTTAGGCCAACCAACTTGAAACAAGGCCAAATTTTTTAAATTTGGCCTAAAAAAGGCCAACCTGGCAACCCTGCTATGACCATATCCGGAAGCTGGAATGCGATCGTTTCAACTGCTTCATGAATACACCAAAGCAGAAGAGAAAACCTCACATGACAAATAGTCGGTGCGTCCCAAGGTCACATAGCGTGATAGAACTCCGCAGCCTTTAGTACATACGTCATCGGAGTGTGCAAGTCATTTTACTTGTTCTATCACGCACCCGTACAATCTTTCAAAGTCGGTTAGAAATTTGTTGTCCTTAAGTATATAGTTTACTTTGTCAGAAACTCGAGCGTGCTAAAGTTATCAGAACTATTTCCACTTGAAAAATGCCGCCGACAATAATTCCCAAGAGACAAATACCGCCAGAACAACTGCAAGGCTAAAGATTGCCGAAGTGCAAATAAGCTTGTCATGCTGTTATACGAACAAATTTGCTCATGTGTTTGTTTTATGTCTTTGCAATGTTACACCAGACGTCAGCCTGACCGCAACTAAGATTCAGCTACATGCCTTCAGTAATAAAACAAGTTGAACCTTTAGTCTTTTGCCTTTTGAATTTTTGTTGTGCATTTTTATTTTGTATGATGCAACCCAGCAAGTTTTGTAAATACCGCTTATCTGTAACGCAATGCGTCTATTGAAACACTGGCAATTCACTGCAGTACCCAATTAAATACGGCTTCGTTTGTGGTTGCTTCGGGTAGAAGAATGACAGATACCAGATTGGTAATTGGCCAGGTGGAAATAGTACTAAAACAGTGCAACAATATCTCCTTTTTGACCAAAGCAAACATTTTCTGTGTGTGGTTAAAATGTTGCAGCATATTTCCATGGAACGTGCCGTGAAGAACGGTGTACGAGATGCTTGCTTTTCATAGTTATTAGGATTATTGCATCTGTCTAAAGCAGTGGTTCCCAAAGTGGACGGTACCGCCCCCCTGGGGCCGGTGAGAAACTCTAGGGGGGTGGCGAAGCAGAAATGGCGGTTGGGGAGCGATTGGCGGTTGGGGAGCAAACATGTATGCATGTAATTTGTAAACAAAAACTTAGCGTTTTGGAAACAAAACAGAGGTGAAATGGTGGAG
>JGI24021J15306_10003849_pt1 | contig 17168 bp, 8 predicted proteins | sample Ectturendosymbi1_FD_15306 | JGI IMG/M metagenome (IMG submission 15306) | reverse complement strand
ATTTTGAAAATTTCACTGAAGTGAAATTCCGGGACATTTTGCTAACCGGGACGGGACACTGGGACAGACGTTTAAACCGGGACAGTCCCGGCCAAACCGGGACGTATGGTAGGTCTACGTTTTGGTATCAAAAAGATTTGCCGAGTTAAACAAGTAAAACCGGAAGAAAAAATTATCTTGTACTGTCACAGGTTACTTCAAATGATCTTTATGACGTACAATTCCATTTCTTCGTTGTTCATAGCTGATGGAATCTAAGTATAGGCTAGGTAGCTGAGTTTTTTTTAAACTGAAACACGTAAAGATGATGTAATAACCAAATACGAGGCAACTTACGTCAGTTTTGTAATGTGTTCAGTTTTAGTCATATCAAATCACTTAAAAGTTTAGGACATTAAAACAAATTTATCTTAGAATATAACATGTTGCTGGACTGCTTACTTAGTCCTGAACTTTGTTTCAGGTTGCCGATTTATACTGTTTGCTGTAACCGGTATGCTGACTTACAAAGTTTTGTTAATTTTGCTTTTTGTTGTTCCTGAGATTTACCACTGTTGCTTTTGATGCAGCTGGTCGTATTTTTTGCTAACGTGGCATTCCTCTTTTCAGTGGCCAATGTCGATTTGCTTGATGTTAAGTTGGATATATTTGTACAAAAAATGCCCTTTGAATTCTCTTTTTACCTGAAACATCTGGAAGCTCTTGCCTTATCGTTGACTGCCAGTTGCAGTATGCTTTTTTTCACTTGGCCTCTCTTCATCGCTTTTCAGGCATGCGAAGCCGAATGCGACGAGAAAAACATCAAGATGATGTACCTTGCAGCTTCAAAAGAAGCTTTGATGTGGAAAAAGAGGTTTGTAAGACGACATGTAACGTCGTTCCAAAAGTCTGACTTTCATTTTGTCATCACAGGGGTTATTTAAAGCAAAATCCTTGGTTGGTAATTTACCACATTTGTTTTGCTTTGCACAATGCAAAGTGATACAAAACTACTCATAACACATTTGTTTAATTTTAACACAGAGTAAAACAACTTATAAAAAATGCTGGGTTTTTATATCTCTTCCGGAACTGATTTTTGTAAGAAAGATGGTATAAGATTTCCTTCATTGTGTTGTATCAAAATTTATTGTGCAGTTTGATACCGCCATCAAGGCCGGCTCTAAGCCGATGCAGCTGCACTGGACCGTGCGCTATGTTGTTTGGACAGGTTGTGCATTTTTTGGTAGATATCCTTATGCTCGAGATTTCGGTATAAAGGACAAATAAATCTTATTGTTAACAAACAATGCTCTCCTTAGAACGAACCTCGTTTAACTAGGGAACATTATCAAAGGTGCTCAATCCACGCATTAGGACTTTCTACCTGCGCTCAGTCACGTCCCATTCTTCATGGATTGAACGTGGTTGTCAGTGTTACCAGTTGCGAGTACAGCATGCCTATAGGTATTGGAAGTAAGGTGTGTAGTGCATAACTCGCAATGAATAGGTGGAGACGAATGTCTGTCGTTGGCAGTTACACTAACGTAACCTTGTACAGTTCACGAAAGACTCTTCTGTTTTGAAAAGTTCTTGGTTGGTTGCGGGTCATTTGCGTTTTGACAAACGCCTAAAGTTTATCTTCATGGTAGACTTTAACATATGATTACTTATTTTAATATTTTGTCAAAATAAAGTTAACTCGATGTAACTCAAAACACTAATCATTAGACACAGTAAAACAATAATCTCAATTCAGTATGAAACACTCGCGACAAAACCAGATGTCCAGGCCAGCAGATAGCCAATAGGGATGTTCATAAGACATAATCAAGTTGGATGGAGTTCGAAACTCGGGAAAGGTGGATTGTGTGGTTCGTTGCAATACTTGTCCTGGAAAGATGTTGAGAAAGAGAACAACATCGTGACGTTTTTATTGCCTTCATCGGCCTTGCAAAGGCCTTTGACACCGTCAATCGTGATCTGTGGCGAGTCCTGGGCAAATTAGGATGCCCTCCACATTTTCTCAGCATCTTATACTGATATGAGTACCCGCGTCGTGCAGGGAGGAGAAATGTCGAAGTGTTGTGGCGTTAACACAGGAGTTTTAAACTGGTCTGCGTCCTAGCACCTGTTATTTTCAATCTCGTTCTTGTGGCAGTGACTCTCGTCTTTCGTCACAACATCTCCGCTGCAGATGACCTTCGCATCAAGTACAGGCTCAGTGGCGACTTGTTCAATATCTGCCGTTTCCAAGCAGTGACGAAAGCAACAAACGACATCATCTTCGATTTACAATACGCAGGCGATGCTGCCCTGCCCAGCCACACGCCAGACGGGCTGCAGCGGCAGCTGGATGCAATCTTTTCTGCATACTCTTGTGCAGAACTGGTCATGAACTCCAAAAACAGGAAGTCCTTCACCTTCCATCAGATTCGTCGCCTTCCTCGACTTTTTTTTATCAGTAGGGATCAACGTGGCCTCACTGAACAGTTCACGTACCTGGGAAGCATCACTCCACATGTGATCTCACTGCGAAGATTCAACATCGTGTTAACCCAGCGTCCACTTCCTTCGGTAGGCTGTCCAAGCGCGTTTTCACAAACCGTAACCTTTCCACACGCACCAGTATGGACGTTTACAACGCCATCTGCGTTTCGACACAGCTCTATGCATGCGAGCGATTGACACCGTACCGTCGTCACATCAGAACCCTCGAGGCTCTTCACATTCGGTGTCTTCAAACTATCCTGCATGTACGCTGGTGGGACAAAATACCTCATGTCCAGATTTGCCGAAGAGCAAGCACAACATGCCTCGAGACGATACTCCTCAGAAGATAACTGAGGTGACTCGGGCATGTGGTAAGGATGCCTTGAAACAGATTTCCCCGCCGCCTGCTTTACAGTGAACTTTCCTGCGGTCGACGTTCGGTGGGGGGTCAAAAGAAGCGTTTTAAAGACCACATTAAGTCGTCGTTAAGTAATGGGGTATCCCTTTCGACAGACGTGAGGAATTGACCAGGGACCAAGAAGAATGGCGTGCTGTTTGCAACAAAGGGCTGCCAGCATTTGAACAGCAACATATTGATGCGGCAGAAGCAAAGCGTATGCGCAGACACCAACAGCGCAACTCACCACCCCCAACAACAACGCGGCAGGGATCCGCTTGTACAATATGTGGCCGTGTTTGCGCCTCAGCCTTCGGACTAAGGAGCCACATACGCCGACACAAGGGAACGCGCTGAGCAGCGTCATTGTCGATCCGACGGATAATTAAGGGAGAGAGAGAGGGTTTGTGTGGTTGTCGCCGAGAAAAGGATGTTTCCTACCCAGCCCGCGCTGAACACATCCAGCACGGGTAGCGGTGGTTGCTATCGTCGTGACAGGTTTAGTAAGCATTTCAAGAAATGCCGCTTTCCGGGCACATAAACATAATATCTACGCACATTAACGCGAAGGGCATTTTTAAAGCTGCACTACGGCTTGACTAAGCATCACAAAAATTATGAATGTTATCCAGCACACTGGTCGCTGTTTATCATAGTATTTGGCGGCTGTATGCTTCTTTTTCAGAAATGAACCATGGTTATTATATTTTGCGGTTGATGCATTGTTTCTAGATCTGTGATGTGGTAATTGTAAAATCGTGTACATTACTTTTCTAATTAGTAAAAAACAGTTTGCATTGGCATCCAAATCCATGCATTAACTATAAAATTGGGTTTTGGCGGATCTTTGGGCAGTTCCATGGTGAAGGCTGTTATTTTCGTGTATTGCATCGCGCCGAGACATTACCTTTATACAAGAATACGCCTTCGCCTGTGGCTTGCAAATGCGAGAAAGGCAATCAGTTCATCTTAGCACTTTTCTTCACGTCAGTCGTTCTTCGAAAAGAAGAGTGAAGTAACTGCAATTGAAGTTCAATTCGCTTGTCAGTTCTGTATGATTGACGTAACTCTGCACTTGAGCACGCCGCTCGGATCGCCCTTTAGAACTTTCGCCTCAATTAAGAGTGGTAGCGGTATACTGTCAAATGTCCACCACGACAACATACCATTAGTCGTAAACATGGATGTATCTAAGAGCAGGGCCTGCGAGAGAAACTTTACCAGAGGATACGAAGACCGACACTGGGACCCCTTATTTTCTTGAGCCCCCGTGGAAAGTCCTATGGCTTGTTTGTAGCCTGAAGCAATCACAGTCAGCTGTCATGCTTAGATTTCAAAATAGATTAATTGTTGCACTGGCAGCTGGCTTGCACTTTAGGCTTGATTACAGAAAAAACACTGATCATGCACACTTCCACTGTACCGGGCCCGGGTACGATGTACCTCTTGTACACCCCTCTCGTTGGCCCTGTCTACGGGACGCATGATCTTTGCCCACACCCCTCCAAACAAGAAGGAATTTCTGATAATATGTACATACGGAACGATTCTAATTATTTGCCCCCTTTTTTATATTCGTATAGATAGATCATTTTGCTAAACCGTCTTAATCGAAAAGGTCGTAGCACGGTTGACTGAACACGACTGGCCAGAAGGGCCCCGCGCCTACGTCTGGTATTGGGCCCTGAACGCCATGATGCTGTTCCGGCTGGTAAACCGAAATCACGCAAAAGCATTTTCGCATAAAACGACTTCCATTTTCTGAGCTTTTTCATCTCTGCACACTCTCGCTGAACAGATATCTCGACTGCGCCAAGGAGAAGGCCTCTCAACTTGGAAACATTGAGACGAGTTTGATGGTTTTGGAAAGTAGATTGGAGACTGAACGAAATGAACTCGAACGTCGCTTTCGGAAGCAGCACCGAACTATCAAGGATCAAAAGCGCAAAATAGGTGATTTGATTTTTTTTTTAATTTCTTTATTTTGCGCAACGACCAACCACCTACAACCAACCCACACACAAACCATCTGCTCTATCCACTGCAATTCATGTATAGCGGAGATCCTTTGCACGCTTTTATCTCCTTTGGAATTATCCTAAAATAGCGCCACTGACCAAAATTGCGTAAAACATTTGCGATCAACCTCTACTCTTAACTATCTGGTGTTATCGTTGTGCCTTGAAATCCCTTGTTCCCGCGCGGTGTTGAAAGCATTGAGTTGTGAAATCGGTCTTCAAGAATGTGAAAAAGTATGTAATTTGGCCAAAATGCATATAAATATTGAAAAAGTATGGAAATTTTAATAGGAAAAGGAATCATAAAGTTTCTGAGCAGAATCGTCGCTTGTTGCAGTACACTGATTAGCTTCAATTTGTAAGCAGTGAAGATGTTGCTTTGATTCAAAATTCGTGGAGAACGCCAGAGCAATTAGTGTGTATGATTTTGCTCATGAAAACGTAGAAGACACACTAGCACAAAAATCATTCTTCAACTATCAGTGGATGGTCCCTATGCAAATTAGAAGTTTTCCAACAAGTTTGAAAAAGCAAAAGAAACGCATTTTGAGAAAGATCTGGTGAAAGTGGAATCATGCAGCTTCCACAAACTGCGTTTGCTTTTTCAAAAGAAGAACAGTGTAGTCTGGATTTCAAGTTTTTTAAAGCTTTATTTCAATTGTATCACAAAACAGAGGTTTGCATCTTGCGTATTTTCAGTAAGATTTATGCAGTAAGCATTCAGGCATTTGTTTACTCAAATTTTTGTTTTTTTGCCGATCGTGACAGTTTTGCAGAAGTTAAGGCAGCAGCTGTTTCTTGTGGTTGTGTGAAATTGTGTTTCATGATTGAAATTTTGAGAAAATGAAGATAAGTGATAGTGTTGATTTTTTCATTTAGTATTGAAAAGGTATTGAATAAATATGGAAAATGGTTTTTGAAAAAGGTGTGGGAATCGTCTATGAACCCACCACACCACAGATTTTCACCTTTTTGAAGTGGTTGGCAGTGACTATTCCCGAATTTATCAGCCATAAAACTTGTGTTGGCTAATGACACACGAGCCACTTCATAATGTTTGATAAATTTCAAGTCCTCATTAGGTAAGATTAGGAATAGCGTGTTGATGTGATCGTGAGCTGTGCAGTCCTGTTTTAGACAATAGGCACATATACATACAAGACCGAAATGATTCACATATGTCTTGAACTTTACGTACCTGAAAGATTTGCGAAAACAATAGAAAACCAATGTTGTTGATTTAAAAAAACTCAAACCAATCAGATAACGTGTGTTTACGTAATAAACTTTCTAAGTTCTCGTAATGACGGGGTGTATCGTCTTAGCGCTCCGAAAAAGGTAAGTCACCGTTACTTAAACAAGTACACAACACGAATCCGGGTTTATGAATTACCAGTGACTGTCTTTTTGCAGCCAAACTGACAACTGTGAATCAGAAACTGCTCAACGGTTTGATGGCTCTGAGGTAATGCAATGCGTGTTTATATTTGTTGTAAAATATCGCTGAGAACCCAGTGACTTTGCTCATGTGTTAATAGGATGTCAAATCGCTTTTTTTCGTGCGACACTTGTAGCAGACCTGGCACCAGGCAAAAGGGGGTATTCAAATTACTTTTATTTACTATTTTTAGCTTTTGTTACGGACGTTAATTTTGATAAATTTAGAGCAGGGATGGGGAACCTATTCACAATTACGGGTCGCGTGAATTGTGCATTATCGCTGGCGGGCCGCAAAATCAATTGATTTTATCCAAAAATTCTACCTTTATCTAACTACGGGGAAGAGTGACTTCTCTTGACTTACCATCTAAGTACCTGCTTATCATGGAGCTTCGTTTTGACGCGTTGGCACCATAACTTGGGTAACGAAAATTCTATTGCGGGCCATATCAAAGGTTCACGCGGGCCGCATTTAGCCCGCGGCCTACAGGTTTCCCACCCCTGATTTAGAGTAAAGACGTTTTTCAAATTCACAGAACTTTCCTGTTTTGTCCTAAAGCACGGGTTTTTAAGCTGGGTTCCGTGAAACCCTAAGGGGTCCATGAATGTGATTTCAAAGGCTAGTATTTGCTGTGACATTCGAAATGGTTAATAGGCATTGCAGACATTTCGATTACCACTACGTTGATTAAGATCTAACTTCATATACTTATTGCAACGTTTCTTCTTGACGGGTCCGGAACCTTCAGTCGGATGAACTAGGGGTCCGTGACGAACAACTGTTTAAAAAACGCTGGCTTAAAGCTTATAATACTCGTAACACTCACGTTTAAACGGAAACTCGTGCGCGCAGCGATCAAGCCGGAATCGCCCCAGCACCCCCTCCCTATTCAAGACAACACATGCCGCCACAGTACAAGTCATCGCTTTGCGAGTCAAACAATCCCGTTCGCCCCCCCTCCAAAATCCAAGAAGAAAAAACAGCAGAACAGGAGAATCGCCGCAGACGCATCGCGCCCCTGGAAGACGGATTGACGAAGTCAGCCTCGGTTCACAGGACGCAGCGCTCACAGAGTTTGCCTGTGAGTCGATATTTGGGACGCAACTCAACAGGGACAAACTGCTGACCTGTGCCTGGGGATTGGGCAACTGAAGCAATGAGATTAGGTGTGCTGATTTCAACGGTGCTGCTTTCTTATTTGTAATTGGAACATGCCGACGCAGTTGGTTGGTCGCCAAATGCGTAAATGTCGGTGAAGAAGAATTAATCTACCGACAAGTTTTTCGTTTCGCCGAATGAACTTTTGCTTGTGCTGGCGTTGGATGAAAAAAACTTTGCAATGAAAATAAAACGAAGTCAATTAGAAAACTACAAAGTTTATGCATCAAACATTGTTGAACCGAACATCTATCCCAGGTTCTTGGAATCCTGCTTCCACTTGTTATTATTGTCATAAAATTGACGTTCGCCAATTTAACATCCTCTCACAAAAAAGTTCATTGCTTTTGAAATTTACATTCCACTTCATTACGCGAATGCACGTGATTCAAATTTTTTTCTTGGATGTGTAATGCTTTTATGATAACTGTTCTTAACACGAATTTATGGGACTTTGTTCCACACTGAAGAGCTTCTGTCAACAAACCTCACATAACATATGGAACACTTTCAAACGAATTTGTTGAAATTGTTTTTGCGACATAGCCTTTTTTAGGTGTAGCCGACATTTCACGATCGAAGAAACTTCGGCGTTTTAAGATATAAAATAGTTTCATCTTGTGAAGAGTTTCTTTCAAAGTTGTACCTTATTGGAATGTTACAATTTTTTCTGACGATATATACTGAAGTTTTATTTTCTTCACGCCTGGTTTCGCGTTGGTACTGTTCCGTTTCTTTCAATACTGTCGTGCAAGGAGATTGCAACAACGTGCAAGTCAAAACATACAGCGTAGTATATGCTTGTAAGCCATTTCACAGGCAAAAAGTAGCCCTTCGTTTGCAACAACTGAAGGTACTTGGGTTGTTGCTAAAGTGACAGCTGTGACAGCAACACGCATCAAACGCTTAACATGCGCGTTTGGACGCACACCAGTAGATATATCGCTATACACTCAAATTGTGGACTTGAAATGGTAAATTTTGTGTTAAAACAAACAACTGGAAAATTGTTTGTTGCTGCATGCAACATGCAGAGACCGTTATTTAAAAATTATCTGTGGCGCTTTGTTGATCTAACGTTTGGAGAAGGTCAGTGCTGGGAATCAAAATCCTGCTCTAAACATTCGCTACACTTGAGGCACAGTTGCTTTGGGAATGTAACGTAATTGCACGCTTGCTGCCAGGAGTCAGGTGCGGATCTAGCCAGTAAGTTTAGGGGGACGATTTTAGTAATATTTGGTAGTAAAGCATCATTACGGGTTCACTACTGTAAGAGGGATGAATCTTACTTCACAACTTTGCTGTGACAAAACAATGGACGACAAAATGTGCTTATATCACAAATGTTGTTTTCCGATTTGTACAAAATCATGGTGAAAAAAGGTTTTGAAAAAAAGGCTTTCGTAGGTTTTAGGGGGGCAATCGCCCCCAGAGGATCCGCCCCTGCCAGGTGTTTGACACAACCTTTGCTGTCAGATGAAACTCATGAGCCCATGTCATGTAAAAATCATGAGACCATTTCATGTGAAAAATATGAATCTCTGTCATTTGAAAACTACAAATCCCTGTCATGTGAAAATGATGCACTGTGTCATGAGAAACTGATGACATGTTCCAACGTATTTTTTTAATGTAAATCTTGCAGCGAACTGATAAAAGTTTCTGTTAGCTTTTTAACAAGGTCCGGTCAATTTACACAAGGGCGTTTCAAAAACAGTAATTTCGTTAAAACGCGGTTACATGTTTCTGATTGCTACATCCTGTTGTAGCTAATGAAGTTGAATATAAAGTAAAACTTTTGAGGATCTACCTGAAATTTTCTGGCGCTATCAGATTGTTTCGCGCTGACGACAACACGCATTCAAACTTTTCATTTTTGTGCTATGTTTGAGTGTCACTACCCCATCTGATGGACGTCGTGAAGTAGAAGTAACGTTTACGTTCAACCTCCGAAGGTTACGCAAAGTTGTCATCCAATCCAAACGCGAAAGCCAAATCGTCTTTAAATCCAAATTCTTATCACTGTTGTTAGGCTAGGTCAATATGTAATCCAACTCAAAGATTCAAATAAAAAAAGCTTAGAAAGCAATTCAAGTTATCTTCTAACATTGCCTCACTACATCACACTAACTGCAGGCGCGGATTTACCATTAGGCTAAAAACGCTTGAGCCTGGGGCCCCCGATTTTTTGGCGGTCCCAAAATTTTAGGAGTGCGCGGATTTACCATTAGGCTAAAAAGGCTTGAGCCTAGGGCCCTCAATTTTGGGAGGTCGCAAAATTTTGGGAGCAAGGAAATTTTCCAGCATTTTTGTAAGTAATGATATTTTTGTTTTGGTTCAACGCACGTTTTCTTACTATGCCGCTGTCAAAAGATCTTTATAGAGAAGAATGAGCGCGAAGGATTGAAGTAAATGACGACGAGTATGCTCTTTCTGCAACGTTGAGAATTGGTTATTGTTACTGTACGTATAATGAGTGGAACAAAACGAATGAATCCATTTTTCAGAATTCAAATTACAAGAGGCCAGAGAAATGACGATATGGGGGTAAAGATAAGACTAGCCTACACTGTGCCACGGCTGCAGATATTTAATGGAGCAAAATACTAACTGTCTGTAATACTGCGGGGTTAGTTATTGAACCTTGAGTTGAACTACTTAACTAGTGTTATCCACTTCATTATTTAATAACAGTAGAACCTGTACTTTTAAGGTGTATCTTTGGTAATCAGCATCTATTTTGCCTCATGAGACAAAAACAGTTCTGAAGTTATTTTGTCAGGAGCTGCATACATTTGTATGAAATGATCACATGCCAAGTTTGGAATGCATTACCTACATAGCTGACCACAACGTTTAATTTAAATGTGCGCAAGATTTTTTTAGTGGCTGTTTGTCTACGTTGTGCAAAGAATAGGCTAAGCCATAACCTTAAAAACCTCAACATGTGTCTCTCTGTGCTGTGCTAGTCACATGACCGTTTCAACCATTTGTGTTCTATCAAAGGCAAAATAGCCACGACATATATTTTGCCTCATGAGGCAATATAGACAGTATCTTTTAATATGCGTTAGTTGTAAGTTTTCGGAGTGTCAACAGGAGTCGGAGTTGATATTTCAAACTTTATCGGAGTCGGAGCAGGAGTCTTAAAGCGTGTAGCAGGAGCGGTGTCGGAGTCTTAAAAATGTGACTCCGCTCATCTCTGCTGCTTACACACATGCGGTACAGTGGCTCGTGAGTGTGTCGCAGGAGAACAGACCGATGACCTTGTTACCCTCCACTGGCTAATCCATCAGCCAATCCATGGAGTGCATAGCCTGACGGTCCCTGACGATGAGAAAATCGAATGACTGCTAAACACCTGCCCCGAGATGTAGTGCGGCCTAGCAGTGGATAAGAACTCGCTCAAAACGATGAAGAAAATGATGTTCTATTAATTGGTATATTTCCACGTGTCCACTAACCTGTCGGTTCAAAACTGGTTTCTAGTTTTCTGATTTCTACTCATGTGTTCCACTGTGTTAAACTGTTTTCTAAGTATACACTTGTTGTTCCGTTAGCAGTAAATTTGCCTATGGTATCCCTGTTTCGGAGTAATTGAGTACCAGTCGTTACTTACTATTGCAGTTAGTAACCTACTCAAATGCTCTCAGTAGCTTAAAGCTAAACAACTACATTTTGGTTTGCAAAAATGAAAGTAAGTCATTTGATGTGCGGTCCTCACGAAGGTAGGGACACAATTTTTGGCCCAGTGAGACATTTCGGTTGGACATGGCTGGTTTAAGCTTTAGCAGCCTCAGAAGTGGACAACCGCTACTTTGAAAATAGCGTCGCTAACGCTATCGCTATTTGCTGAAAATAATAGCGGCGCTACCCCTCCCGTTACTGTACAAAAATAGTAGCGAGCTATCGCTACCGCTATTCGCTACCGCATCTTTGGTTTTAGTGAAAGCCCCTGAGCAACCTATTGACTATATGTACTGCTAACTGAACTCCTTGTTTCTTCATGTTTAAGCTTATTCACAACAACAGCTTTGAATAGGATGTAGTTTATATAGCCTGCGTGTAAAGATAGCCTATTTAGATATCGAGAGTAAATTGGCCAACCATAGTTTTTTTAAAATTCTATCTTTTCAAAGCGCAATCCAAATGTTGAATGGATTGGCTGCAAGCGTGCGTAGTCCTGCACCAGCTGTAAAAATAATTGGTGTACGACGTGTCACACAAGAAACTAGTTTCCTTAACGCAATAAATTGCGACTGATTAGCTTGGTGTGGGTCACTGTTGTGACTTAACTATTATTGCTGAATGATGGGTGCAAGCTTGAATCATTACAAGAAGATGGGAGCAGAACCAGGCAGAAGATTCCTCAAACAGCCTGCTGCAAAGCTACAGCCTGTAATCGTTGCATATGTTTGTTGGTAAACATATTTATATTATCTTCCTCAGCCTTTTTGTCATAAGAAATTTTAGATCAGTGGTTCTCAAAGTGGGCGGAATCACCTCCTTGGAGGTGATTTTGAGGGGCAAGGGGCGATAAAACCAAAGGGGGAGACGGGGGGGAAAAGCACAAAGGGGGCGAAAACGCTCAACTACTAATCAATCGTTGAGATAACTTCAATAGCCTACTGATATGACATGTTAGTTTCTTGCAAATTTTAATTTAGCATGGTATTCGATGGAGCTTGTTGTTAAAGCAATTCCTCCGCTAAATATTCACTCTGGATCGTCTGTGTGTCCGGCTACAGTGTGGATTATTTTCACAAGAATCCTGAACGTAATATCAGCGTCGCAATACAATTGCTTAGTAAGCTATTTAGCTTGGTTCAGCTATTTAAAACAGTATTTCTAAATAAAATTCTTTAAATTTACTGCCTTGTGTGTGCTTCATCAGGCTTGGGGGGCGCAAACGACNTGTCGAGAGTGTAAGGGGGGCGATGGAATAAAAAGTTTGAGAAACACTGTTTTAGAGGTACACGCTCATCTATCGAAATGCTGAAGGGGTACATGTCCAGAGCAACTTTGGGAACCCCTAGCATAGTCAAACTTACGTTTTTCATTCAACGTTGTTGTGAGTCTGTGCACATCACTGTTTCTTCAGCGAAAACCTTAATTTTTCACCGGTGCAATGTTTTTGTTGCTGGGCTTGTGACCGTGCAAATACCTACGAAAAATACAAATGGTAATGAAAGTAAACAACGCTATTGTTAACTGGCGTAATAATATTGTTTTTGACGGTTCTCAAACACGATATTTTTTCATAAGACTAAATTGGTTTGATTGCAAATACCGAATTATGCAGTTGTTTTTAGTTTAGTTAGTTCAATCCCTGCCACGAAGCTCAAACTAAAACTTACTGCGACCACTTTTACAAAGAGAGCGTCTCCCCAAGTTAATTGCTATATGAAAGAAACGTCATTACGCCTATACGAAAAAGAAAGCATGATGTAGCAAAAAAGCGACATTTCATTACCAAGGTAAGATGCAAGAACTTTTCTGTTCTGGTTTCAACGAAATGAAATAGGCTACGTCTACGTAGATTTCAAACAGCAGTCTTTTGTTTAAACGTGTTGCAGCGATAGAAGTGACAGCACTTTGTAAAAGACAAACGACTCTTGAGGACAGAATCGCTTCTGATACAAACTATTTTCACAGAATATGGGCAACAAGATAATTTGCTAATGTGAGTTATGAACCGCATTATGCCGTTCCTGAGAGACATCTGATTTTTCTGCACATTTGCAAGATGGTTATGCAAAATAATTGGTGATTTTGTGCTTTTGTATGTTTTGTAAGAGATTAATTGAAACAGCGGTGAAACGACCGCAAATGTTGTCTCCTAAGTAAACTGCCTTGTGAAAGATGACTCTCAGGCATAAAAACGCTTGAGAAATGCAAAATGTTTTTGAAATCAGTGTAAAATTATTTCGGTTATAGAGCAAATTCACCGTCTAACGACAAAAATATCAACCGATTTAGACGAAGCGTTATGTCAGTTCATTCGACAGATGCTTTTCGACATGCGACAGAATTGGTGTGTACAGAGATATGGAGTTTTTGTCAGCATGCCCAATTTTACCTTGCAGAAAGGAGAGGGTTGTCCTGTTTCAGTTGTTGAAAAAGCCATCATGAAAAACAGAAAACTCAATGGCATACAAGAGGCTTAGCCCCGCAGTTCATCGATTTTCTGCACGCCTTAGAATATTAACATATCAACTACACACGGGAATGATATTTACTACGTTGTTTCTACCCACTGGATAAGAAATTTTCGCAAAAAGTTTTGAAAACGCTGTGAGAGATTATTTCAAAAATATGTTTGCCCTGATACGAAAACAGCACATTATTTTTCGAAAACTCGTCAGAAAAATTTTTTGTAAAATTACATTGGCAAACGCGACATGCTTTCAAAATTCTTGAAAATTATGTGAAAGCACGAAAAACGAATGAAAATTGAATCACACATAAGCAATTGCGAGCTGCAACACTCAGAACTCCTGTGATTTTATTGCAAATGAGCGAATGTAGCATCTTTCTTTTTGCCATAATTTTTCCGCTCCTGACTCACTGATTTTCTACTGCACCACCTGATGCCTGGATACTTGCAAGGAAAACTTTGTTTCAGCAACAATACCTGAAAACGCCCTTCTGAATGAACAACCCTAGAGACGGCTTTTTTCGTAAGAGCTGTCCTAGAGACGGCTTCGTAACGACTTCTGTCGTTCATTCAGAAGGCTTTCATCATGTGCCTAAACACCAAAAAGGAGCGAGTGATCAAAGCACATTGGTGATTGGATTTGCGTGATGCTTTTTACTCCAGGATTAAAATGTGTGAAAGCTCATACTTATTTTCAAATCGTCAAAATAATTCTGGTCCGTTTTGCAAATGCTGTTTTGCCCAATCGGACATGTTGGAAAAAATACATGCAAAACTTGCAAGCCGGATTTTACGCAAATGTTTGACTTGCATTTACCAACGTCGATTTTCTGTTATGCTACCAGAACATTTGCAAGATTGGAAATAATTTGCATAACTTTGATCAACGAGTTAGTTCACGTTACACGGAACAGTTTCACAATAAAAATCAGAATTGTTTAATAGCGTTCCCGATAAATTTGACGGTGTGTGTGTTGAAGAACTTGATGCAGTCAACTCAGAACTGCAATGCTGTATCACGCCAACGTATTCACGATGTTAGCTCTCATTTGGTTGGCGTTCACAAACTGAAAATTAGTCATTGCCGCAATATTTTTTTTCTTTAATTAAATAACTTGAATGTGGTGATAATATTATCACGTGCTATTTTTTTCCGAGCGCCAAAGCCGTATCTTGTTCTGTAACAAAAACTTGCAATGGGTTATGCACACAGCCAAATACGCTGAAGTCGAACCAAACCAAAAAATGTCATATTGACATGCACGTAAAAACAAAAAATTGTAGCCACACATGCACTGAAGTACTGACTGATCCAGTGCAGCATTTATTCCAAGCGTTCAACTCACTTTTACGCAGCTTTACTAGCAGCANTAGCNTATATTTCCAAGNCCGAACTGCTTTAAGATTNTTGATGATGTTNNTTTTTCCGANCTAAAATGGAACCAATCGTTCAGGTCAAAAGCAACCTGAGCTAAATCTTTCCTAATGCTGCTAGATTACCGCAAAAAAATCATCCAAAGTCAGCACAAAACAGTGAGAAGAGCAGTTTCTACCAATGTGTGCGGACGGAAAAGCTCAAGCGAACTTTTTCCTTTGGCCCCCACTCAAGCCAAAGTAGCGAATAGCGGTAACAGTGAAGTGCGATAGCTCGCTACCGCATGCGTTATTTTTTCAAAAATGAGCGGCGCTACCGCTATCGCTCCTGGAAAATTAGCTCGCTACAGTAGCTCGCTATTTTAGTAGCTGCTACTGACCACCTCTGCATAAAACCTATCAAAATCAAGGGATTTGTTGTCACGATAGCTTATGTTTCGTCACAAAAACGTTTGTGGCCCGCAATAAATTTCCTTATGTGAAAGTGGCCCGCAATTCTAAAAAGATTAGGCAGGCCTGGTGTAGGGAAATGTAGGGATTTTTCATTCTTATTGTAGGGTAACTTCAACTTGTTAATATAGAGTGGCAACACCGAGTAAACATCGTGGTAGTTGTTTACTACGTACCTCTGGACCAGTGGTGTACAGGATCCGGTTTTGGAGTCCAATCTTGCCGGATATTTGGATTTTTTGGATTTGGATCGGATTGGTTTTTGTTTCCTTTTCAACCGGATCCAGATTATCCAAATGAAATAAAATGTGGCCGTGCAAAAAATCTTGACATGGAATGATAGTTGTATGAGGAAAATTGAGATATTTCAAAATCATACTACTAAAAATCTACTTGTGTAATTTCTCTCGATTGACTACAGTGTTCCCTGCCGCTCGGGATCCTATCTTTCAGACTGAGGACATCTCAAGCAGCACGGGAAATGTGTGAAGATGAGCATGATTGATTCTATAGTTTTATTTACTGTAATAACGCAGCCCGTCGTTATTCAGATGAGACATGTTTCAATTTTGAAATATATTTATTAGTAGATCATAGTAAAATGTTGGTGTTTATTAAAGCATTACAAAAAGTTTCTTTCAGCGTTTAAGGAAGTACACCAGTTTCTGTCTCAATCAATGCTCACTAGTCTAACTCAAAGTGGCGTATCTCACAAGTACGTAAGAGTGATAAACATGGTGAAAACGTATTGACATGTTGTTGTAGGTTGAAATACACCTGAACTGAGAATGAAAACTTGTGAAGTATTGGATTTAACAAAAAGTGGCAAGGTTGTTTATTCTCTAAGCCTAGCAGTGCTGGAAGTTCAGTTTGGAAACAGTAAGAGTTTCAAATGAAAAAGGGATTGAGGTGAACATTCATTGCACTGCTTTAAGAAATTATTTCATTGGGCATTAAATTATCGTGATGGTTCTGTCATGGTTAAATTAACGTAAAATAGCTGTTGGCATTGGATGGAGTCCAGCAGGTACACAAGTGTAGGTTAGTTGTAGGCTATCATTTGATTTAAACATCTCCATTAGAGAGCACATGAGAATTGTGCACAACTATAACTTGCGCTACCATATACAAAAATAATTGTGCACTTCGTGCCAAGATCTCTCATAAACTGATTGTGGTAGGCACTCGGCAGTTGTAGCCATGACATTCAAGACAAAGTATGTTGACAGTGTCTATTTTGCCTCATGAGGCAACAACACTGCTGGAGCTCTTTTACCTTTAGACCAGGGGCTCCCAACCTGGGGTACATGTACCCCCAGGGGTACATTTCCCTATCTGAAGGGGTACGTTTAGGGTTGGCAATAGAAGAGAAAAGTATATTTATATGTTATTTATTTCCAGATATTTATACATATATCAACGAAATTCGTTGATGGAGTCTCGAGACTTGGTCTCGGTCTCGAGACCCGTTTTTTGAAGTCTCGGTCTCGAAGGTCTCAGGTCTCGTCTCGGTCTCGAAGGTCTCAGGTCTCGTCTCGGTCTCGGTCTCGAAGCATCTCGGTCTCGAGCTCTTCGTCTCGAGACTTTGCATAGGTTATTTTAGCCGTTCAAGGAGGTCAGTGGCTAAGCTTTCTTTGTTGTTATGTTGTTTGCGAGATGGAGAAAACAATTTGCCCTCTACCCCGTTTAAAATTTATACTG
>JGI24021J15306_10003843_pt1 | contig 17176 bp, 9 predicted proteins | sample Ectturendosymbi1_FD_15306 | JGI IMG/M metagenome (IMG submission 15306) | reverse complement strand
GCCTTTCGTCATAATACGCTAACTTCAGGCACAGGAGGATGAAGTGATTGTTGCCTCACAATTACCGAAGCACAGCTGCGTAACTCCCATTCGTACCAAGGAAGAAGGAACACAAACGCTCATGAAGTTCGCAGCCGATTACTGTACCAGGTAGTCATTTCCCAAAACTCCATCGAGACAAAAACAACTGGGCGTAGGCAGAGAGGGGTGCAAAGAGCGGTTGCTCACCCAAACTTTTAACGGCAGATATTACACCGTTGAGTGAAATTGTTCATGAACGCGTGAAACCAATCGTTCACTAGCACTTGACTCACCGAGAGAGAGCGGTTGTGATCCAGCACTCCTGCCAACTGTGTTATCATCTGGCAGCTCTTTCCCACGCATATGCAACACCACGAGTTCAAATTGGACAGTAACAAAGCTAATTTAACTGTTGAGGGACATCGACTCGAGATCCTTCCGGTTCCTTCAATGCCCTGGCTTCCTTGCACCAATGTTTTTTTGCTGGAATACTAATTACCGTCAAACAAAATCAACTTAATAACTAGAGCTTACAATTCTCGCCCCCTCTGAGATACTTTTGTGTATAGCATTCATGCTTCGTGCTTGATTAGCAACCCTGGTAATGATGATTCACTGCCTTCTGTGCATCATAATCCATCCTGTGACATATGTGCACATGATCCTGGAGAGAGGAAAGATAATGCGTAAAGAGGGTTTGGTCAACAAAACGTAGTAGCCTAGGAAGGACTGGGCGTCATCTAGACATTTTGATAAGCTAAAGAAAAAAATGTAACCCACGAAATGATGAAAAAAACCTTCATAAGCCGCGGCTTACAATCGAGTAAATATGGTAATTGCCTTATGTTCCGTATTGTCTATGACGTTTAAGCAATTCGGCCCTATTGATGTGGTCCTGTTGTGTTCGAATTTCCTCTCAAGCAAGGGTCCTGCACACGGCTTGTATTCTTCTTTAAGCACCTTCTGCATCATCGATTGCGAATGACTTGCCTTGCGACGGTATGATCAGAGAAAAAAGCGAATCCTAAAACGAGTCAAAATGACTAACGTATTGTTGTAAACCATGCTTTCCTGCAGTAAATATTATGGTAGCTGTGAGGCTAACAGCAGCAAATATCGAATTATTAATGACATAATCCAATGGATGAAGGCAGTAACGCAGTAAAATACATAGCGCCTTATATGTGCACACAGAACAAACCCAGCTGTTGTTACTCTTTAGAAAAACACAACAATTCAAAGCAGGGTAATACAACGAAGATCTCTGAAATGATGGAGCTGATAGGCGAAAGAGTTATTGCGGGGCAGTGCAACCTCGTCGTCTTTGCGTGATATCTTTTGCCACCGACGCCACGCGTCAACTGACACACCGTGTTCATTTTGGTTCATCAGCTGCAAAGCAGTTGTTCGACTGGGTGTCCACGCATTTGCCGTGGCGAAAAGTTGGTTCCCCGACCTTGAGAGCGCGCGAACCCGCTGCTGCGGGATCACGTTTCCAGCGCTTTGTATAAACTCTGCACCTCAGTTCCTCGAAGCATGGCGCGCTTAATGCAAGACTTCACCTCTGACTCTTCCAAAGCTGCTCCACCTAAAAAAAACAACACAAATTCACAAGCGGCGGTCCAACCCTGCAGAGCAACAAGAACGGAGAGATCAGGCCAGTGATACATTTAATGAACAATAGTTTGTGCAATTGTAAGAATAACTCGGTTGAGCAATGTGGGGGTGTCTACTGTTATACAAAAGACGTACGGGAAAGCAGCATTTTTCCGGAGATGGTAGCCGTTCTGCCCCAATTTCTCATGCTGGCTATGACGAAGGTTTTTGATGCAAAATGTGTGCCAACGGCATCATAATTAAAGACTTTTTTGCGGAAAATAAAGTGAAGAGCAGAAAACAAAAAATGGCCATCCACTTTGTTTCGAAACGCTATGCCACTTAGAGCCGCCATCTCAAATTGTACAAATTCTCACGTCTAATCATTCAATTCCACAACTCTTGGTACCCCCACTTTTTGTTTCGCCTTGAAATACTTCTTTGTCATGAAAATGTACCAATACTGAAAAAATGAAAATAGACCTTGGCCGTAAACACTGAAAAAATTCGCAAGAAAACATTCTGTTGGCGAATGTTGAACTTTTCAATTATAATTACTTTGGTATTTTTTTGCAGACGACACTAAATTCATATTCTAGTTTAAGGTTCCCAACCTTTTTCTGACCATGTACCCCTTCAGCATTTCGACAGATGAGCATGTACCTCTACAATTTATTATGACAAAAAGCCGAGTAAAATAAGAAAAATCCACTAAATTTTTAATAGAACCTTTAGAGTTTCAGAACTATAAAGGTAGACTCCGCTTTTATGATCAAAGTTAAATTGTTGCGGATGTACAATAAATGTACCCTTTCAGATAGGCAAAAGTACTCCTAGGGGTACATGTACCCCAAGTTTGGCAACCCATGTTCTAGTTTCACTAATTACGTGAGAATTAAAATCGTATCAAGTACTTCACGGCACGCACCGACAACAGATTGCCTCTAGCATTAATCACGACTGCGAGTGTCAAGCCACAGATTTTTCACTGGAGTCGGACCGGACGAAAAAACAAACCGAACTTGAAGAGTCCTGTACTTGACAGTTCGAAGGCTTCTCAACAAAACGAGCAAAAAACTAATGGTAAGGATACTGGAAACATCATAATTTTCCAGATTCACTAATTTACGCGAAAGAACCGGGTGAGTCGCCAGTCTCTGACAAGTAATTACCAAGTTTATTCACAGAAATTTTTACGTCACGTGAAATGAAGATGATGTTATAGAGTCTCTGAAACACTAGACGCACAGTATATGTCGATGAAAGTTAAGGGTTGTTTAAACACCAAGAAACACAAAACACTGACCAGAAGCACTTGCTTGAAAGAGCGCAACAGAAGGTTTTACATTTTTTTTGGACGTAACTACACTTCGCATGATATGAAAAGCGCGCCTACTATTACAAACCGGGTCGTTCCATGTAGATCAACTTCTGGTCTTGGTCGGTGACTATTGTTAGCTCACCAGAAGTTACTTCCTCTTCTGACGCAGTTGGATCTGGTATTGTCACTGTGCTAAATCAGTTCAAAATAGGAATTTGGCATTGTTGAAAAAACTGCAAGTTACCCGATGAACACTACGCAATCCAAGACACTTCTGTAAACCCAGGACAAAATGTTTCCACTAGTGAAAACTTGTACATGATCTCCACAAAGCGGCGCAACATGTGAGATTGCACAATATTACTATAACCTACCATTTGAAAGCTTGCCAGTCAACAGAATACATATCGGAAGCAATTAATAAACGCCAATCCGTAATCGTCATGCAACTGTGCATCGCATGACTCACCCGTCAAATATCGAGAACGTCGTAGCGACCGGCAAGCACTTGATAGGCAGCGAGCGCTTCGTGTCGGGGTCGATCACAGGATTTCCCGATTCACTGTCTGCCGCAACGCTGGGGAGTTGAACTGCATGAACGGTGTCAGTCTGATTATATTGAACCCCACGTCGGTCACTGGCCAAGCACTGCTTACCGTTTCTTAAGGCCGCGGTCAAAGCGACAACCGAAGCGTCGATGATATTACCGTCATAGTTCAGGCAGACAAGATCACTGTACAAGACCCAGGTGAGCCTGTCTTGCTGAATGCATAGTTCTTGCAGGTCGATCATGGCTGAACTGTGAAAACATTATGTTCAACCGTTTGCTTCAACATAAAATACTTCACACGTATTCTTCCTTATTTTTACGAAGAGTACAGTTAAATGAGACAAACATCAACTGTTGTTTCCTGTGACCCATGAGTTGTGTATCACACTGCAATGTTAAAAATTACTGTATAGTCAATGTTGGCAGTGCTGATCATACATACTGTAGAATTCACATTTTACGTTAAAGGAGTAATTAGTTCAGGCAATACTAGCGTATTAATTACCAGAAAATTAAAAGATGGCGCTATAAGGTTTAACTGCACACAGTGATAGTTTGAACAGAAACAAGAGTCATTATTTTTTGACGATGGCCTCCATCATACTTAGGGACAGAATTTAAGTTTTAGAAAATGAAGCTGGCAAATATAGAGCAATCAAGCATGCTGGAACACAAGTACATTTCTCTCCCGAGCCTTTAAGGGGACAAGTGGGATGAAGTGCGTTTTTCATAAAGAAGCCCACGAATGGTTTCACTCTATCGATATTGATTTCAAACTTTTATAGATAAAGAAATAAAATATCGACAAATGATTCAACGCTCCTCAGCAACCGAATTAAACAAAAAGAAAATTTTTTCCCCCAGGGAATCACAGCACGTTTTTCAGTGCCCACGAGCAGACCATTGTACGTGGTCAACAACATAGCAAACGTGAATACGTTTAGACAAATGTAGATTTTTGTCGGTGGAGCACGGGGCTATGGGTGTTGAGTGTCTCTAAAAGGGGGCCACAAACTTTGAAAGGTTGAGAAACACTGACTTAGTCCAAAGTGCGGGAACCCCAGCGGATAACTGCTCGTGTTTTAATCGAATTCAACACATAGGTTGTTCCACTGAAGTCGTAATTTTTTAACTAATGATGGATAAAGAACATCTGAACGGTCCTGAAATGTCTGTTTTTGCTCTAGGGCTGTTATGTTTCTGTCAAGGCTCTGAGGTTTCTCTATGTTTCATGCACCAGAAATCACTCACATTTGGAAGCAGTGGGGTACGCAGAAAAAGATTTCTTTCAGTGGCATCTGGTGGTCATTTGTATTTGGTGTGCGTTGTTTGTGACATCAAAATTTGACGTCATATGTTTTCAAGCGAAGTTTGTTGACATAATAGGCATATTCTTCTACACGCACTCCCTCATTTTTGTAAAAAATCAAGTCCTATATACTCCCCTTATAATAAAGTTTTTGTAAAATATCAATCTCAAGGGGGAGGTTTGAACCCCCAAACCCCCTTGCGTACGCCCTTGTTTGGAAGGAACGCTATTTTGGTTGCACCGAATGCTTAATCACAGATATTTTCCAATGAAAATAATTAGTACAGAGATGTTGTTTTTTTGTGCGAAAATCAGTTAAACAAAAATTGATGATCTACACCTAAAACTAACAGCTGACCTTACCTCATAACCCCCGTTTCAAGTGAACCCCAGGTAACAGTCAACGGCAGATAGCAATCAAGAACACAGGCGTTTTATGTTTCAAACTCTAAGATTCACGCTACAAGGAGTTACTTCAGCAGTAAAGCACAGTAGCTCAAGGTATGAAAAATCATTGTCAGAACACTCCATTGCTTTCAGGTCTGCGTTGCCGTGTTCTAACGCCAAAGTCATTACGGACTAGACACAAGCGCGCACTGGTGTAGGCTGCCCGAGTAAAACACCATTTAAATGGAATTCAGTCGTACAAAAGTATATTCCTGTTTAGGGATTACCGTAGATTGGGACCGTTTTCGTTTCGGAGGGACAATGACGCTCGAACACGTCACATAATGCAGTGTAATAACAGCTGAACTTCGCGTTGAATATACTATACGTAAGTGGACAATCTAGAACACCCAACATCCAAAATCGAAAGTCAACAGTACAAGTTTGCGATCGGCTCACCTTTGCAAGGAAACACTACACTTTGAGATGATGTCCTTTCGAAAACGTGTTTCCATATTACTACATCATATCCGTTGTTTGACACACATTCGGGAAAAAAGCTTTAAATATGCAGCTAAAACTCCACCAGTGGTAATGGCAACGTCACGCTTTTTACCTTTTGATAATGTTGTCAAGCAACTTGGTGACAATCTGTGCTTGTTCGGACGGTGGTCCTTGTTTAAACTTCGAAGAACACAAGGGAGGCAGCTCCAAATTGGGCACTAAATGTAACGTACCTTACTTTTACCAGAGTTTGATACATAACTGAACTATTACAAACGAAAGCCACACATACATGCTGGTATTTAAATCGGAAGATGCATTCACGACCAGGGGTGGATATTAGAATTTGGAGGCCCGAGGCACACCCTTAGAAAGGGGCCCTAAAAAAGTTATTGAGAGGCCCCTTTTAGCACATTTGCACATAATTTCATAATTTTTACTTTATTTTGAAAATCATATGACTGCTTCATTCAGAGCTAATTAAATGTGGCTCTAGAGTGGTTCATAAGCTTTTTAACAAAACAATGCAAAAATAAGTGCGAAACTCTCAAAGGGGGAGACCCACGGCATCTCTGAAAAAGGGTGGCCCCGAGGCGACCGCCTCGCTCGCCTCCCCTAATATCCACACCTATCCAAAACATTTACAATTGCACAACATTTAGCACGGATCAACAGCTGAGTAGACCAATGCTTACTCTGTTTGGCTTTCTGCAAGGATTTCGGAAACACAAACCGATTGCACTTGGCTTCGCCACATAGTAATATGTAAGAATGATTCGCAACACACTAATAAACGAGCAAGCATGCACTAACCTACTAGTCCTTTGGAAGGCTCTTTCGCTAATGGCACCGTAAGTTCTCCTTTCACACCACATATTACAGTTGTGTTGCCAAGCTTTACCAATGACGAACCGTATGCTGTCGAAATCGATCCTGCATTACATTGAGTAAATCTCGTCAGACAGATAAACATAGCAAAGTGAGTTGGATCAGTTGGTGCAGCGTTATTGGAGTTCACCAAAAAAGGCCAATCGGCAGTCTAATAGGTAACAGTGACGCCCAGATATTTTGCTTCGTGCATTTCATTTGAAAACCACGATAAAATACGTGATGACAAAAACATGCATGAGCTGTTTACCTTTTAACGCTTTTCCAGCACACGACGATTGACTGAAGTGCCAATAAATGCATTTATTGCATGCATATCATTTTTTTGAGAGAGGAAACCCAAGTCTTATTGCATTTTCGTAAAAATTTTTCGTATGGAGGTAATTCAACACCCGATACGTCTGATGGTAATTTTAGTTTCATGGTTGCACGTAAACAACCTCACTGGACCTCAGTAAACACTGATTTTTTCTAACAGGACTTTGGCTAATAGTAGTTGAATAACCCTCGACTAGAATAATGATTTTCAACCTTTTTGTTATGACGGACCCCTTTTACTGTCCCAAAAGCAATTGTGTACCCCATCGTTTTCTAAGTTGTTAAAAAATATGATTTGGTCACTGTTTACCAGAAAAGCAGCAAGTACCACTGTACCAGACGGTTATTGATCACAACCCCTAACCTCAAACGGCAAACATTTGTCTTTCTCATGCATAAAAAAACGTCCTACAAGCACTTTATAGTGAAAACGTCATTTAGTTCAAAGCGATCTCACTTATTGCTAGTGAGTTATCTGCTGTTACAACTCACAGGAGAGCCCGGCTATTCGTGGTTGTGTTTTCCAGTTTGTTTCGAGACTTTGATTTGTTGCAGATCCAGCTTCAAGTTATGTGGAAACAGATGGATTAAGTATGCGCAATGTTGCCGCACTGGACATTGGACAAGTTTAACTAAGAACTGCAGTAAGCTGCAAGGAAAACTACTTCAACAATTGCAATATATACCATTTTTAGTATGAGTGACAAATATTTGTCTGCGCAAAGTAAATAGGCTGTAAGTTTGAAACGTAACATTTAATTAGATTGAAACAAGCTTGTGCGGCTAGTTGCTAGATAAGATCTACGAACAGCTTGGATGGGATGCCTAGTTTTAAAACTATAACAATCACCTTATCAACGGTGCTGCTAGGTTGCAGGAGATGTGCGGATCTGCCTTTTTTTAAATCCTGATCCGATCCGAAACAATCAGATCCGATCCTGGCCTTGTCCGCAAAGTTTTTTGATTTTGAGAATCCGCTCCGATCCTGATCCGCGGACATGTTAATTTGCATAAACTACCACCAAGTTCGTTTATACTGTACATCGCTTTCTCCCTTGAAAAACTCCTCTTTTAAAGCAGACTTTATCTCATCGATTACCGAACCACTATCACGATGACCTATCAAAAACTTCTGCAAAGAATTGCAAATCTATTGAATGGTAGTCTTCTGATTCCACGTTTAATAGGCCACCCTTTATTCAAAAGTGTTACATGAAAGCTTCGCGCAGATCTACATTCTACGGTTTACATTCTACACCTATGTAAAGCACTATGCCATTCACTACCGTGTACTTTTAGCAGCTGTTCACTGCTAGTCAATAGTCACTCACAACCACTACCAGGCAGAATGACTTACTGTGAAACTGCGAACAATCACGGTAGAACGACGTGGGCATTCCCAAAATTTATTCTCAATTCANACTGAAATCAGAGCTCAAGTCATGATTTACATTAGGGTAGAAATATTATGCGAACACAAATACTTCCAATTTTAGTAGTTGGTAATTTCAAATTTGATACCCGGCACTTAGAACAAAAACGGAATCCGGTCCCGCTAATGATCCGTTTTTTCAGCGAAATTTGAGATCAGGTCCTGATTCTCATAATTTTACCAGATCCTGCAGGATCTGGATCCTGTGCACACCTCTGTTAGGTTGTCTGTTTCCCGCCAAACCATATTGTCAGATACAATGTCTGGCCAGTGAAGGGAGAATAACGACTTACGCTACTGTACAACAAATGTGTTGTTGCACGATGTAACACCACACTTCAAAGTGTTAGGTTTGCACGGGCCCTTGAAAAACGCTTTGCGGACCCCTGGTCGAGAACCACTTGTCTAGAAACTCCCTTTTTGGGAAATCACCCTCACATGACAAAAAGTTCGTCGTCATCGTGCTGACTTTTGCACATGAGAAACGTGCGTGAAGTAAGATTCATGAAAGGGTTACTGCAACTTATTAACCGCGCATATATCGGACATGGACAAAAGTAGAGTCCTTTTTAACGTAAGCTAAGCGGAGAAGTTTAGTTTTCAATAAACATTTCCATATGTTTAAGTAGTGTTTAGATGTTTGCGGAGTAGACTTTGAAATTTTCGAAATTGCCGAAGCGGATGCGGGTCACAAAATGCGATTTTGTTCATCTCTGGCATACATACACATGCACGGCAGTTTTGATGAATTGCTTACAACACAACAATCGGTCCTGTGTTGTAAAAAGCAAATATTTCTTGAACTACGGCTTTTAAAAAATGAAACGTGCTACAAGTCAAAACGACAAGCTTGAAACCCCATATTTTTGTCTAAATGCAAATCGCAGGTAAAGTTCGAAAAACAATTAACTTGCTTAGATGGGGAAAAAACATAATTGAAGCAGCATTTTGTGAAACACAGCCAGTATATAACAGTTGTCAAAACCAGAGGTGTGCAGCCCATGGACAGCGGGCCAAAATTGGCCCATGAGCTGACGTTTTGTGGCCCGCGGAAAGGTTCACATTTTTTAAAGCAAACATTACTGTTTTTAAAGGTTATTGCCAATCTTCTGTGGGTGGCCAGCGAGTGGTCTAACCCGCAGGGATAGACGCATGAAGCTGTGGCCCGTGGATGAATCTGGCTATGCGCATTTGGAACACCAGTGCTGCATGGTTGCATGACACTGGTCAAAACGCTTCAACAAATATCGTTTGCAGACGACCTGGGATGACGTTTGCTACAGAAAAATAAACAGTTATACAATGCTTGGCGGTTGTTGTTAATATCTACGTAGGCCAACAAATGAAATATGCAATCACAAGATGAGACGAAAAACACATCAAGGTCACTTGCAATGTTTTGAAATTAGTGGAGCAAACGGGCAACTTAATTTTTGATAGGGTTGCAGCAATTAATCAGCAGGTAATTATCGATACGCCATTTCGCCGATTAAACGGTTCGGCTTTTTTGGCTCTCAATCAGCTTTTGGCTATCCTGTTGGAAACATGTCAAAACTTGTTTTAAGGCAAAACATGAGTGACCACGTAATTCGCCAGTCAACAAAATAATTTGATACGAATTAGTTGCCATCTCCTTTATTTACAGAAAAAAACGAAATCTTGTTTATGGTAAGGACTTCCTCAGTTCCTCATCTGACACACTTATACAATTGACAGTATGTCAAATTAAAAATATGCATCATCAAATACTCCACTGTAAGTAAGTTTATTGCAAATAATCGTCCGATTAATCGTCAATCGGCCTATTTCCTTATCGATGCTTTCCTACTTTTAAAACACGAAAAATACGATTTTCGTAAATATTTTTCAATACTTGCAGCATTTGGAATAATTCATGATTTTGCCCCTACCCTTAGGAAGTTGTGAGCAGGGTTAAATCTTGTTTCTGCTGCAGTGACACACCGAGTTGAGTTGATTTTACTGGCGCAACCATTAAGCAGTTTTGTGCAAATTAAAGTTAAAGGGTTGGGACGCCGAAAGAGACTGTTAACTAGGTTGTCTCGTCGAGCACCCCTCGGCAGTTTTATAATTTTCTAGCATGGTTTAAAGTTGACGATCGAATTATTGGGGAATGTACAGTCGTGATATAGTTACATTTTTGAAGGGGTTGCAGTATTCTGCACGACCAGCACAGTTGCGCAGGAGTGCTTGTTTACAACCGGTATCTATCGCAGTTTTAGTTCCGTAACGAGTTGAACATGACAAAAAGTGCAAAGTGTAATCTAGCTAAAATGACATTCTGCCCGAGTTTCCAGAACCCTATCGCATCCAAGTTGACAATTTTTTGCTCTGCAGCAGTTCGTATTGTAGTGCCGAGCTATTACGTCAAAACAAAAGAACGTTCGTGAATATTTTTGCTGAAAAGAACTGCAGTGTAAGTGTGTACAAAACTGACGTTCTGAAAGAAACGGAGATCTACTACTTAGTACTACTAAGCCGTGTTCGTTGATATAGAAAGAAACTTGCCATCTTCCGGTCCATAACACGAGATTTGTAAAAATGCTTTTGAGTAATTTTATAGAAACAAAATGAATCAAATAAAGAAATTTGAAAAAAATCATAGCTCTCAAAGATGGTGCTGATTTAAAGTTATTACTTTGACGGTTCGGTTCATTTACGCAATTTAAGATTTTAACACGCTGCTTGCGTTTATTTCTGATACCCTTTGGTAACAAGGCAAGAAAACAAAAGCGTAGCCAGGCAATAAAACAGTTGTGAAAAACAAGATGATCGTTTCATTCGACTTCGATTCAACATAGACCACTGCAGTCATATTTAAAACGTCTGAAACAAGAAAGCTTTCGCTGAATTACCATCAAAACTTATCTAAAGCTCCTTAGATATTACATTTGATAAAAAATTAATAAACGGAATTCCCAAAAACCTAAAGAAATAAACATTTTTATTTGCACTGACACCACCTTCTTAGACCTAGCCAGTACATACAACACGTTTTACTTCAAAAACGTTCAATTGGGTCCACCATGAGCGAAAACGTGAAGTCTGATCTCGCCAGGGAATTGTGGTTGGGAGTGGCAGATCCAAACCTTGCGATTGGGGGTGTGCAGTCGCGGGTGCTCACCCCTGGTGCTCAACTGGGTCCAGCAATTGGGTCAACTCAACTGCGTGCTCAAGTACATACCTATATTTTTCATTACTTTTCATTGAAAAGAAAAGGTAGAGAAAAAGAAATCGACACATTAGTTTGTTTACTTCCCACTGTGAAATAAATAATTAAGAGGAACTCAAAAGAATTTTGTTAATATTACAGAAAATGAAGTGAAACCAAAAATGATTTGGAAGCAACAATTGTTCATAACTCCACACCCAAACACAAAACAATTTTAGGCTAGCAATTCATTAATTTGGTGTCAGGTACATAGTGCCTGGCCATCATCATCTTTACTGGAAATGAAGAACTGCATAGTAATACAAAATATAGATAATTTTGATGTGAAATTTCATCACACCACTAAGCACCTGTTGTAGGATAATACTATTCTGTTGGCTCTGCAGTTTATTTCCAGCATTTTGGCTTTAAATATTACTTGGCAAAATAAATCATACAACTTTGATGTCTGCATTGAATAACTTCATTGCTTGCAATTTAAAGAATCTCACCAACACTGACAGTTATGGGTCGCATTTCCAGAAGAGCTCTGCCATCAGGTCGCACTTTTTCTTTCTGTGGAAAACAATGTGTAAATTTGCTTTGGATGGATGTGGAATAAATGATGTACTGTACAACAAATATTACTAAACACAAGTCACAAAAATTCCAAAAAATGTCTGGCAAGTGAAAAAGCTCTATTAATTGCGAACTGAGATGATTATAATATGTGAGAAACAAAAAATACAATGTAACTTCCACAACTTCTAATCACAGTACAATAGTACTTCAATAATTGCAGTAGCTAAAAATATTATTGACAAACTCCAATCATATTACTGCTAACCTTACAGAAATAATGTAGTTGATCATACTTAATCAAAATGTTTTTTTCCAGTTTTCATGATACTGCACAAGGATACTGAAGGGCAAAAATGCAGAATTGATGGTGTGACCAGCAGGTTGTGTCTGCCAAGATTTCGATGTTTGATCGGCTAACAAGTTTCAATGATTGCATAAAAACTAAGAAACATATATCAACTTGCATGGGTTGAGCAAAACCAGTGGTTTTCATCCTGGGGGTCACAGCTCTATTATACTTGCTTTATTTGAGTTTCAGATGGAGGTCACTGGGTCATAATGGGTTGCTATAATGCTGGGGTGGCCAACTTGTCTTCAACCGGGATCGACTAGAAAATTTATTGGTAACTCGCGATCGACTGGTCGATAATAAAGTCACAAGTACAAAATGTCAGGAAAGGCAACATTTTCCTGTGAATGAATTTGTATTTATCATCAAGAGCCGTATTTTCATGCTTCAGTTAATTTAGTACTTCAGAATAGTACACGAAGAGAACAACCAAACAACTGACGGATAATTTTATGTACTTTCTAGAATATTGATTGAAAAATGTTATTCTTAAGTATCTAGGCAATTCCTTGCCAAATCAGCTACAACTGACAAACTGAGACTCATCAATCACGATCAACCTGTTGGCCGCCCCTGCTATAATGGGTCACAGTACAAAAAAGGTTGAAAACTACTGAGCTAAACCCAAACTTTGCAAGATACACAGCAGCCTGGATGAACAAACAGTACACTAAAGTAAAAAGGATTTAACGCCCACAAAAGCAACTGATGTTTATTGATCAGAATCATAAAATGTTTTGTGTGGATTTAGTGGAAATCCGAAACAAAGTTTTGATTGGTTCATTGGAACAGGACACCATGGAATTAATACAAAAAACAACACAGGGCAACATCAAGGTTCTTCTGGAAAGATAAATCAAGAAGCACTTCATTTGCTCATTATTTTCATGCATAATATAATAACCATCTTTTGTGGTACCAAAAATTGATTTGCTCACATGCACTACTGTTATCTTTCAGGCTGTTTTAGGGCGTCATCAATAATGCAATAGTACAATGTTATTACCTGAACACAACCGTCTTGAAAGTTTCATTTTCATCAACAAGTGAAAGCTACTACTGAATGAATAAAAAATGGAAAAAATTGCTTGTTTGTGCTAACAAATATAAGATTAGTTTAACTCATGTACGCAAACACAGATTAATTTGATGATTACTTTCTGTTTACATAGCTTGGTAAGTGCTTGTTAATCATGTTCACATACAAGACTGCTTCTGAAATTAAATGGAAAACATTTGTTTTGAGAAAATATAAACCAGTGTTTTTTAACATTTTTGTACCGTGACCCACTATAACCCAACAACCCCCAACTGAAACTTAATGAAAGCAAATGTAACACAGATGTGTACATATCTATTTGTGACCCCTCAAAAAAAATAACACAAAAAATATCTGTTTGTGACCCCTCCAAAAATGGTTCACAATCCTTCTGGGGGCCGAAACCCCCAGGTTGAAAACCATTGATATAAACAAACGTAGAAGTTAAAAATCATTTTAAAATTTCATCTTCACGCACTTTTTCTTTAGGAAGTGGCTACGGAACCACCAATGGATCTTATTTCAAAACTTATTCCACCATACTGTCGAATAAAGCCATCAGTTTGTCATCCAAGTGGTGGCAATCTGGTAACGTAACGGATAGGTTTCAAGTCAGTCATACCGATGGTTGAGGGTTCGCCTCTCAACTGGCACCTTGCATTTTCGTAATAGTGACTGCTTACACATTTCAATTCGTGGGACCACATTTTCTTTACTTTTTTCAAAACTTTCTAAACTTTTGGTTTAGGGGTTACCATTAGGTTAGGGTTACCATTGAAGGTTAGTGTTAGGCTAGCTTAGCATTAGGTTAGGGCAACGGTTAGCGTTAAGAATTGGTTTACCTTTTGTGTATACTTTGTTTCTACAAAGCTTACTGCATTCTCCTCGTGTGTTACTGTCACGTTACAGGAGATGATCAAATAAGGTTTCAAATTTGAAGATCCACAGGTGGTTGTGTAGCCACTGCCTTTGCTTTAACTACAGCTAAGAAACAAAGTTAAATAAATAACAATTGACAAACAAAACTTTGCATAAAATAGATAAATACAAAATCTTGCAATAAATCCATTTTGCACTTACCAAATGAGCTCTAAAAATGTCTGCGGGATGAAAGCATCTGAAAGAAATATATAAAATACTGCTTGATTCTTTGGTGTATGAGGTTATGTTGTGCTTAACCACATGACAGTCTGATTTATCAATTTGACATATGTCAAAAGAACAAATTACTAGTTTATTTGATAATGATGACACATCATAAAAAAACGTTTGCCTACATTTTTGCCACAAGAAAATCACTTTAAATTTTCATCAATCCTATTGAACCATACAATAATATAAACACAATTTTGTAACACACACATACAAAAAAAACTCTTTATTAAACTAATATGCTGGTGCTGAATGTAGTTGTTCATGATGAGAAATCAAATCACCAGGAAATAAACACAACGAGCAGAGATTCCCAATTAGAGGAACAAGATACGGTAACCATGTGATGCAGTAAGGTCAACATGTGTGATGAGTCTTGTCTGATTTGTTTCAACCATGAATATGAAAAAGTTATATGTGGGGTCTTCAATACCTGACATATAATTCTAAAAAACATAGAACTATAGTAATTTCTTAAAATCTCCACTACCTCAGCTTGTGAGGCCTACCTTGACAACTTACAATCAATGAATTCACAAGAGTTTGCAATGAGTAAAATGTCTTCTCATCCACCTCATGCTACGAGTTTTAAATATGCCACTAGTGTGTTGTATTACAAGTGACTATCACTTGAAACACTTTTTGTTGGGATTATTACAGCAGAAGGTAAGGTTAAGGAATTGTGCATACACTGGAAATGGAATCCAGATTCATTAACATTTTCATATTAAGGTCACTTTCGCTAGAGTTTAAGCAAATATAAACAAAAATCAGTCAAAAGTTTGATTGGTGGGCTCATTCAACTGCATGTCAAACTGAATCACTGACCAATCTTACGAAAAGTTCGGCCACATGCAATGCTAGCCTACAGTACCGTACATCCGCGATAGGCATAATCACACAAAGGCAGTGTCTATTCCATCCTGACTATTTCTCACTTCACTGATGATTGCTACTTTCTAGGAAATATGCGTGGAACCAATGATTTTGTATTTGTTTTTCCTACTTTACTAGGTCTGCTAGACAAGACCACAGCATGTGATCACAAAATAAATCTGGTCCTTTTTTAAGAGAGTGGTAATGAATCCTAAATTGAAAAGCGAACATAAATAACACTAGCCTACACACGGCACCGAAATTCAAGATCAAGCGTGAATACAGAACATTCTATTATCTGCAGAAGCACTATACTTACGAGGAATGCATTGTTTTACCATGTGCACTTAGGTGATGAACTTCATCCAGATACAAACCAACCACGGTTAAGTCACCCAGGTAAAGTGAGCCCGACTTTTCCAGCCGCAATTTTTTCAATGGGTGCGAGGTTCGCGCGTAAAACTGAAAAGCCTCAAAAAGGCATAAAATGAGGTGATACGACAAAATAAACGCAAGCAAATGAAAGAACAGGTTCTGAACATAACATCCAAGGCAAAAAAAACTTGCAAATATGTTGCACCAAGCTCATACAAATTGTTCAAAACAAGCAAGTTTTTCAAAATTTGTGATAATTCAACTAAAAATTAAAATACTTTCCGAGGGGGTTATGACAACAGATTTTATATAAAAATCTTTGGAATTTATCCAACTATTGATCTGCAAAAAATCGCGGAGGTTTTTTTGTTTAAACGAAATGAGTAGAAAAGTCGCAAAGGTAGTCTAACACCAAAAATGTGTTTCGCTGCCAGATTCTCGTGTTGCGCGACTATCGATTTCAATTCAATATTAAAATACTTTCCAAGGGGGTTATGATGATAAATTTTATATCAAAATCTTCGGAATTTGTCCAACTAATGATCTGTGAAAAATCGTTTGTAACGAAATTCTACCGAATGTTCTTTCAATCACCGACCTGTTCTTAGACCTGCAAACTATTAATTTCCCTTTATTCAGAACTGATAAAGCGTTTTATTTCTTCCATTATCTTGCACTATCATTGAAAGGTCATCTCAGTCTGAAACAAGCCTTATGTACTTCTGCAATTGCATGAAGTTACTGCTTTCTCCATCACCAAATATCAGTTTTATATACAGGCCTGCAGTCACAAAGCCATACTTATTATATTTGTACGTTTCTTTTAAAAGGTGCATGCACATGCATTTTCTGTTTTCACCAAACCCTATGAAATTGGTCTTATCGGCATGTTGAGTGCTTCTCTGGCTCTCTGCATTAGATCATGATCGAAGAAAATCATGTTATTTATCTGTGAAAACACTGATGTAGAACAGTTTGCAAGNAGATATCAACAGTTTTAAATCTGTACAACAGTTTGGAAATGCGTTGTGGTTCACTGCAGCTTCTAGCGTTGACGAGGAGTCTTNCCATGACGAGGCTTTTGCGGTGCATCTTTTGCTTTTGCACCTGTAGATCATTCCAAGTGCGGGAACTGTAAGTTAAACGATTTTCAGCAACAAACAAGAGCAAACGATATGGTGTACTGTAGACTATAATGTATGTCCTCACGTAATGCACTATTGACACATCCCTATGTGTCTGTGTACATGTTGCAATATTGTTATTAGCATAGTGTGGTTCTCGATATATCAATTTATAAAATAAACT
>JGI24021J15306_10003842_pt1 | contig 17178 bp, 8 predicted proteins | sample Ectturendosymbi1_FD_15306 | JGI IMG/M metagenome (IMG submission 15306) | reverse complement strand
CCCGCCGTTACTATGAGCGAAAGTACGAAACCGCAGTTCGTCGAACGTGGCCGCGTCATTTCTTTCAGTCAACACTGTTAATCGAAAATCAAATTTGCTCCGAGTCTTTTCGCACCATGGCGACGTCTGGTATTCAAGTTCACAACCGATCGCCGAAATACGTTTGTAGACAACTTGTTCTTGCGCATGAGTTTTGATCAGAGGAACAGGTATCGTTAGAGGAGTTTAAAGACGTCGTCAATCAATCGCACGAACCAAACTAATCTCGTCATCATGGGCGTCGGAAAGGGGGTAAGGGGTGGGCCTAGGCCCCAACAGGCAGGGCCGGCCTTAAGCCGATGCAACCGATGCAGCTGCATTGAACCCCGCGCCATGGTGTTTGGGTAGGTTGTTCACGACAGATTTGACATAGATTACATATTTTAATACTTTGTCAAAATACAATTAACTCGATGAAGTTGACACAAACGACAAAAGAAAAGTTGAACCCGTAGACGCAACGTATACCTCCTATTCGAGTCCAGATACTCCAAAAGTTGGCCATTCAATCAACAGCAGCAAATCTATTTGTATTTGTCGGCTTGGTCTGTACTGGACCCTGAACCGTGTCATCATGTCTGGGCAGTGGTCAGGAAAGGTCAAAAGCTATTGAGCAGCAACGCTAGTTTTGCCAAAACTATTGTTGGTTATTGTTCCGAAACAATTGCAAGCTGGGCAGGGCAGTAACGAGGGGGGAAAGGGGGGCACAATTTCCCGGGCGCCGAAAGACTGCGGGCGCGCCGAAAAGTCCCAACAATGTCACAAGTACTTTCTTCGATGCAGTACATTTGCTTCCGAAAGACTTCAGGTTCAAACATGCGGGCGCCAAACTTGTTTGTTGCCCCGGGCACCATCTAACCTCGTTACGCCCCTGAAGCTGGGGCGTTCGCTTTGGGAAAAATGTATAGGGCACCACGATTAAGTTATAGACTCTATACGCAGTGTGCCCCAAAATTTCTTCAGTTGTGACAGCCAAAATTTCTTCAGTTGTGACATCTATGAACTTGCTGACAAGCATGACTATCAAAAACTCTTCTAAATTGCAATTTACAATCTACGTTGTTATGCCTCTGTGGAATATTTCTGGAGGCAATATTACTCTTCGCTCGGAAACGGAGAGCGGAGAGTAATTTCGCTTGTGCATGATGTGTGCTCAACTTTCCCGAAAAGCTTTCGTGCGACTCTTTGTGCGAATACTTCCACATAGATTATGAACACCTTCTTTTGGGATGACCTTCAAAAAAGGTCTTCATGCGATTCTGCACACGTTGGGCGCCAATTTTTCAAAAGCAAACAACGTTGGGCGGCATTTTTGCCTGTATTTTCAGGTATTTTGCGAACATTTTCATAGATTTTGCCCGGATTTTCAGGGATTTTGCCTAGATTTTCGATAGATGAAAATTTTTGGGGGTGCCCTTGCACTCCCTGCATCACCACTTCCTACACCACTGTGTTTGACAATTGGTGCTTGTAACATCTGTTGTTGGTAAAGTCGGTCCACTGCTGTAATTGCTTCGAGAAGAAATGGCTGGTTGATCGATACCAACGCAGTTATAGTCTCAATGCTAATTAATGAGCGCTTGAGAATTTGTTAACAGCAACAAATTCTACTAGAAACTGTGTTGCTGATATATCGAGTGCATCGGAAGAGTAGATTGCATTGGATTGACAACAAAAACATCAGTGCAGCACATCTGTTGGCGTATATTTCTGCAACGTCGTCGCGTATTAGAGGAAGCAAACACAAGTTCAGTTACAGCGAAAACATTTTACAAATTTTGTGAATTTTCATGAATGAAGTCACGACATAGCAAAAATACGTTTGGTAGTACGCTGAAAAGCTTTGTAAATGATCTGTAGCAGTGTTAGCAAAAATACGTCTTTCTAGCAGACGAAAAAGTCAATAAAAATACTTAGCGTCTTTAAGTGGTTTTTCTGCATTTGTTTCAATGTCAGCATTCGCTAGTGACTTTTATACTGGCTGCGCAGGACTGGAGATGTGTTCAAAATATTGAAACTAGTTTTCTTGTGCAAATAAATTGTGATATTATTCGCTTGTGTGCGTCACTGCTGTGACAATTATTGCCCAATGACAAGTCAAGCTTGAATCTTTGCAAAAAGATGAAAGCGAATGCCAAGCAGGCGATTTCTTAATGCAGCTTGCTGCAAAGCTAGAGCTCACCATGTTGTCACTGCCACTCAAGTCGATTTTTGGTCTTTTTGTCTGGCCGGATGTCGAGTTTGCTTTTCTCCTTTTGTCTTTCAGATATATCATGTTATTTATCGCCATTGCAGCGTTTTGAGGAAAATAGAAAAATGGTAACCAAAGTGTTTTTCTGTTTTGTCCGTGAAGTCGGTCGGACATGTGAACAGCAGCTGGCCTCGAATTTAAATTAAGAGTAAAAAGATTGGTTTAAACGCACGAAATTCTGGGGAAGTAAGAGAAAGTCACAGTTGCAGGAGCACTTAAACATTGTCGTTGTATCAAAACATCTCGAATTTCAGTCACATTAGCTGAAGCGACAGCTTCTGCTTGCGAGCAGAATAGCTGAATTGATAGCGTTGTTTTCCTTTTTGCTGCTGAAGTGGAACCATCTCTGATTGTACACGTCAGCAAATCCGTTTTATCTCCACCTACTACCAGCCTTCCTTTTCCACACGCAGACGTGTTTTTCGAATACTCGCAGCTGAAAGATTTTAGCGTTTTCTCTAACGCTAAAAGCTGACCCATGAAGTTGAAATTGGGAGCAATTACTTCTCGTTTCTCTTTCACGAACTTGAAAGCTTCGTCAAGGTGCATACCCTTACACGTCATAAGGTAGGCGAGACAAACAGCAGCTGAACGACTGATTCCTGCGTGGCAGTGAACTAGGGTTTTTCCACCGTTGTTTTTGACATCATCTGTTTCATAAAAAAGGCAAATCTTAATTTGAATAAATAGCCTGGATGAAGTTTCAGCTTCAAAACTAATACTTATTGCTTCCATAAAAACAAAAATGTCGTTTAAATTTTACGTTTGTCTACCAGTTAAAAAATGCTTTTGACACTTCTGCCGAGTTTCACATTTTTTGGAGGGTAGCTCTTTGCTATGGCATACCAGGAATTCCATTTAATTCTCTACAACAGCCCATCTTGTTTCTGCACATGAGATCTGAACATTGTAGGAACAAGTTTAAATGAATGCGGCAAATTTTACTAGTGGTCATATTGCTGAATTTTTGTCAATCACAAATTTTAATTATTTCAAATAACTTAAAAGTTAAAAAAGACAGTTTTTTGGGTGACGAATCAAATGCATACTGGCAGGGTGTTAAATTAGGAAAGAGCAGACAGTTCTGTTTGGGTAATTGGGACACAGTTTATGAGCTTTATTTGTTTTTGTTTGTTTTTAACTTGCTTGTAAAAACACTTAATCTTTGATAACATCTAAATATCGGGGCTATACTTTTTGTAATGAACTTGATTTTCTATTTGGTCCAAGAAAGCAATGTAGAATTAAAGTAAATACAAGTGTGTTACATATATTTGTTTGGTGTGCCTTCATGGAAATACTTGCATCTACAAGTTTGAAAATTTCGAAAAATTCCCAAGCATTTGCACAAAGTCTACAGTTGCGTGTAAGTCCAGTGACGATTTTATAGTGTATTACGAACAACATTTTCAGTTTCTGAGTTTAAACTCTGTTAAACTTACTTATGAAAAAAATGGCGTCGTCAAACCAGAAGCTGAGATCAGCTGATCCACTGTCTTCAACTGGAATCTGCATGCAGCGAAAACCATGTTGGAGCTGGTCCTTCCCGGCAGTGCTGACGTTGAGAATAGCAGTAATTCCAAGCGTCTTCAGTGTTCCCTTTTGAGACGCATGCTGAGCGGAACCAAGAAAGAGGTGGGGGAGAATTTCATCCGGAGTCCCCTTCAATGAAAGCAGAACAATGTAACTACTTTAGACCAAAACACTTCAAATCAGTCAGCTAGTTTCTGGTATGTGCCTGGTTGAAGAGCGCAAAGTTCTACTAACTGCGCCACTGTCAGGCTCAAGTTTTCGAATTGAAATAGTCACCAACAATCCTTGCCTTGGAACCTGCAAACCAACGATCAACCTCGAAATGAATCAGTTCACTGTTTTGAAAAGTCAATAAAAAGAGACGAACGTTTATTTTTTGAAATGAATGACTTCAGTTGCTTCAGTGTATCACCTGAAGCTGATCTGATAAGTTTTGGTGTTTTTTTCGATCTAAGTCAGCACATTTTCAATCCTCATTTTAATTTTTAACCTTTGTTGCGACCATTTATAGCCGGTAAAATGTCAAATGGACATGTTTGCCAATGCCTAAGAATGAAATAGTTTTTTCCCTTAACTGACTGCTGTGCAGCTGTAATAGAAAAGCTGATGAAATTGTTGCCATCTCTACAAAAGGCAATGTATGAATTTACCTTTTGTAAACTTGTTAACAGAGCACATTAAGTTAAAATATTACAAACTGTTCATGACAAAAAATGAACCATGTACTCTTATATTATTTTGGAGCAATAAAAGTATGTTTATTCACCTGTTCGTAAAGAGGAGCAGTGAACGCACGCGATCGCACAGCATCAGCAGTCAGTGGTGATGCGATTGGCATTTCTATTGACTTTTTGCAGTAACATGCCTGTTTCTGTTTGAATTCTGAAAATCCACCTGAAAATCAAAATATGGTTTAATTTCATGCAGAACCGTGCAACATCACTCTGCACAAAGCAAACAGTTTCGAGGCTGCATTATGTAAATCCAAAAGTTAGTTTTGTGACATTTAAAATTTTTTTCTGCTTGATGTAAAACAAAAACATTTTGATCAAATGCGGTATCCCTGAAACAGGAAAGTTAGATTCAAAAGTTGGAAAGGGCATTTCAAAGCCAAAATGTCAAAGTTCACACAACGATAGCGCTATTCAATCAGAAAAATTCCTTCACTGCCAAGAAATCGAATTGCGTGTAGATGGCGATAGGCCTTGGTTCGTGCCTACCACCAAGTTAATTTATTTAGCTGCGCTTTTAATGTTTGATTATTCTTTACCGGTGCGTTGCACATGCAATATTGTGAAACCTTTGTTTTTGTTCAACAGCTCTTCAGTTGTTTTGATCTGATGTAGAATAAAACTCTCTTTAAGGTTTAAGACGTTAGGAAAATCGTCCATCTATGGTTTAATATACTTCACAACGACAATTCGTTTTTAAAAGCACCTTTTAAATACCAGACGTTAACGTCCAATCTCGCGTGGTCGCGTATTACTTTGTACACTAGCACCACAGTTTTTTGTTTTTCTTGTAGATCTTCACTGTTTATGTCGCCGTTCTCATCGTACACCACGACAGAAAATAAATCTCCATCCAAAAACTGTTTTCGCTTCTCCGAGTTCATGATGGCGTTTTCCAGTGAAAAACAACCGTGCTGCCTCCGCTTCATAATCCTGTTACATCTCACGTTAACAGCCTGTTCGATGTGTTCCTTGTTATAAGCCAAGAAGGACCGGCAGTCAATGATCAAATTATTTTCATTGGATCCTTTAATCAAACTTGCAAGACCTTCGGCAGAGACTGTCTTCATAATTTCTTTGCACGAGCTGGTTGGCCTTGCTGTCTGCGCAATTGACATGGAAGCTTGAGAGTCACAAATTTTTGAAAGTGTGATTCCATTTTATATGAAAGATACAGCAGCATAACCGGCTTTTTTCTTAAAACTGTCACTCACAGCAAACGCAAAGTACGTCATTGCTGGCTGCAGCGAGAACCTGTTTACTCGGTCGTGCGACGGAAAGCATTACGTAATGTTTTGAAGCGGCAACAGTTTGCGGCGATAAGGCGTAGTAAATGTTTCGAAACCGTCACTGTTGGCATGTGTTGTTGTTTTGTCTGCTTTGCACCGGAAGAGAAAAGGACAAAAACAGCCGCGAACGACACTTAAAACCTCGCAATTTAGAGCTTTGAAAGCTTTGAAAGCTCGTTAAAGCGTGGTAGGCATTACAGTCAACAGGACGACTTATCACAATGATTTCATACAATTCATTTCTTGGTGACACAACTTGACACAGCTTCACTAGTTGCAAGCCTTGCCCAGGTGAAGTACAATTTTGGCCGAATATATATCGAACATTTTTCCAGCTGAGATTCGTTGTTATAAAATTTTGCAAACGCTACATTGAGCATTAACTGCAGCTATTCTTTTTACAGAAAATCTCAAAAGAAAGTCGAATGATAAAACATTGTAATGAAGCATAACCTGATTCGCTGAGTTTCTTGAATTGAAACAATAAAATGATCGTCTTAGTAGTAGCAAAAATCATAGAAAATCTGTCAACATCGGCAGTTGTCGATTTTGCTCTCAAGGTTTGTTCAACATTGTCAACTGAGCAAAGGTTACGGCAGCAACGTCCTTACTGTTTCTTGCACTGAGCTGAAATAGACTACTGCTGGTGGTTGCATTACCGATCTGTTTTCCGTACGGCAAAATACTATTATTGCCAGGGAAGCTACAAAACCAGTCAAGCGTGGGTTTAATTCCTTCTCTGCTGTTTTGAATTTTTTACATTTCCTTCCCTGTAAGTATTATGGTTAACAGCTTGATGTTTTGTAGGTAGAGGTGATGTGGCAAAAGTATTTCAGAAGTAGAACAAATTATGTTTTTTTCACAGTTATAAGCGACAAGATACAAACTTTTCTTACGACATTCTCGACCATAACTGGCAACACCACAAACTTGAAATGACGCTGCATTTTCAAATTGTTGTATTTACATCGCTTTGTGGTAATATACAGAGTTTAAAAATACATGTTGATAAATCATACATTTCATATGCAAGGAAAAAGATGAATTTGCATAAATATTTCATAAAAAATTACAGGCATTAGTAAATGTTGTTACGACAACTTGATTATTATTTATCAGTGACTAAACCTTGTTTTGACAAACAACCGAAAAATCCTTTACATTCTTCTTGACTCATTTCTGTGGTGAGTGGTTTTTTACTTGGTCGAAAGTTTTGGAAGAGTTCTTCTCCGCTACGCTCTACCTATGAAAGAAAGCTTAGCTTTTTGCTAAAGCACTCTGTGGTAAAGACAGGTGGGTGGACCCAAGTTTTGTTTGTTGGGTGTTCGAGCTGGAAACGAGCGGTGGAGGCACGNTTATAAATGCAATCCAATCTGCTGCAGCCNGCAGGTAAACAAAGGTTATAGGAGAATCAGGAGTGAGAAGCAAATTTTCNAGTTTTTGCTCAGACCTNTTTCAAGTTACATCAACAGCAAGCTTCAGAAAATTTTTTGCATGTTAAAAACCTATTNCCAGAATACTTCAAAACTGCAGTCTTTGCACTTAAATTTCAAATGGGGGCATCAATTTCCATTGAGATTACTGGCAAAACCGGCTCCGCTGGCAAAAGCTTTTTTGTTTCGCGATTTTTTGCTGCATAAAAATCAAAACTGTCTCGAATGCTTGCAATTTAATGTCTGGTTATTTGCATGATTGTGTGATTGAATATCGGCATTCTCATTAACTTTGTGCGAAAATTTCATGTACGTTTTTTTGTAACACTGTAATTAACAATCTGAAATGTGTAACTGACAATCTGAAATGGGTGCTGCTCACTTCCAAAGCCGGAGGTTAGCCATCAGACACGTTGAATGTAAATTGCTTTGTAAAAATCGAAGGTGCTTAGATAGGTTTCGGAGTTCAGTCCCACACTTGCAATTGAAAACGTATCCTGAAGCTGTCATTGTGAGGACGACCTTCCTGTAAAATGAGATTATGGCTAGCTAGTGTTGTTAGACGTTGTGAATGTTGCATTAAGGCCACGCCCATCCACAGCAAAACAGTCTGCACCCGGCACGCTGTGTCCTCCACTAGCGTCATTCACATTGATTTTTTCAGAGATGTAGAGAACCTGAACAAACATATGGCGAAGTGCATACATTTTGAAGTCATTACTTCATTTCCTTTTTAAGTTCCAAATAAAAACAAGCAGTAAAAATGCATTTTCAGACTAAATAAACAGGAAAAATTTACTATGCGTAGAAGCTGCAAAACATGTGTCGCGAGAATTTCAGTGTTCTGAAAAATCTCGTTTGTTTTACGTATATTTGCCTTATGCAATAGTAACAGTGAAAGACTCTTTAATGATCCTTTGCTGCATTTCTCTTCTTTGTAAGTTCAATCTTTTGAATACGCCCATTTTCCACTAAATCAATTTCATTCATTATTGCTGATCGTATCAAAATGCATCTCTAAATCATTTTTAAAAGACTAGAGACAATCACTACTTGAAGCACAAAATGGTTCTATTAGCTTTCCCTTTTCTGTCATTTAGCCAAACACTTCGTGCCAAACTCGCAAAAAAATTGTCAAATGGGAAAATGTCGTCGGTATAATAACTAAGCAGAATAAAGATAAATCTTAACGCAGAGCAAGTTAAACAATGGGGGACCAAACGAATTATTCGTTTAAGTCAGGCTCTGTTACATTCTCTGCTGAGAAGAAGGTTTACATTTAATATTCAAAGCAATAAGTGCTAAAGGACCTTTAACAGAATTTTTGAAACTGCTTGATCATTAGGCTAACCACTCACGGACCGCAAACCAAATAATGACTGTTGATCACTTTCTCGTCACTTCTGCTTTCCTTTTGAAATCAAGAATGCTAAGGGTAATAAAATGAGTTCGGAAAACTGACAGTCCTTCAACGCCAAGCGCTTGCAACCCTCAGCGCTTCTATCGTCAGCTGTGTCGTCATCATCATATCACTGTTGCGTGTGACGACGCATCGCGTTACATGCCTTGAGTGCGCAATCGGAAAGTACTTCAAGAGCGAGGTGGCGCGCAAGTAACAATGGAGTGAACTTGGTCGAGCGGGGAGTCTGCATCGCAGCTTGCCCGTTGCGCATGAAGACTCGGTGTTCTTTCCGTTGCGTGTTCGCAGCTGTCATCAGGAGAACAAAACACGTTTCGTCATCAATATCTTGACATTACCTACTAGTGGCTGGTGTCAACCAACGTCGAAGGCCAGCTCAAAGCAGTATTTGTTGTTTTCATCTGTCCTGCTTCTGATGAAGCAGCATGCACCTCGCATGCAGGCAGGGGTGGGGTGGGGTGGGAACGCGTGGGAATGGCGTTCCCACACCTTTTTGCACTGGAAACGTTGCTTGAAGGTTTAGATTTTTCATTTTAGTTTCTACACGCAGCGCCTGGAGAAGCATAAATGAATAAATGACAAGTTATCTCGTGTATAGCACTATAGCAGTTGCATGATTATCCAATTACTGTTTGTGACATCAACAATGGTATTTGGTTACTCGACGATTCGTCTGATTGTTTGCATTTTTCGTTATTCTGCTGCAGGACCGGATTTAGCTGAGGCGAGGCCCTAGGCTAATCACCTTTTCAGGCCCCTCTCCCACTGTTACCAGGAAAAAATGGGACAGGGTTANTCAGTTTGCGTAAAGCCGAAGATTACGATACTGACGCTCTNAAAGTACCATCAATAAAAAATTATAAATCATTACCAGAGTGCTCCACGATCACTGCGCTTGTTGCTNCTTCGACGCAAAAGCGTTCAGTGACACGGAATTGTTGAAATCGTGCTTGGATGGCGGGAGCAGGATTATTAATTTTTGCAGGCAGATAAACCGAAAACATCTTGGTTAAATTTTTGACAAAACATATGGCCTACGTTTATTATAGTTTCACATTTATTTTGTCTTATCTGTGCTTAAAAAAACAAACACATTCCACATATGTTTAGCGGCGTAAAGTCGTTAAAGCACAACGTGAGGACCACGTTGCGATTCAATGGCGATTCTAGAATTTCAAAGTGGGGGGGCACTTTGGGGCCAAAGAAAAAGTAGGGGGCCAACGTGAATGTCTATCTTGCATGGACATTTTTTATATTAACCAAAACAACTTGAACGTGAATTCGAGACACAACTAGGGGGCCAGCCAATGGTCCACCCAGGCCTCCCTTAGAATTGCCGCTGTTGGGACTCGCATACTGCGGCTGTAAAAATTTCACACACACGAGCAAAATACGTCAAGTACAACGCACCCAAATGGTTGCAACTGCAAGGTTCACGATTCACGTGTTAGTTACTTTTTCAGACTGCTATTATAATCGAACGCAACGAAACCGTCGCGCGAAAGGATGTGATTTAAACCAGAACGGCAGCTAGAAAGTTTTCAATAGGGGGCTTTACATTTGCGCAGGGTCTTGACATTCTGAAAACTTGTTAAAGTCTCCACTGATTTATAGTGCTTCATATTTAAATTTGGAGGGGCTGAGCCCACCAATGCTCCCTCGTGGCGACGGAATCGGTTTAAACCTCCCTTATGCTGTCATTATTAAAATACGTGCAAAAAAGCTACTATAATCGAATCTATTAAGGCTGAACAGAGCACAGTAAACGATTTATAAAGGTTTTGTTCTGGCCTTCTTCATATCAAAATCATCTGGGAATTCATTAAAATTAAGTTTGTAACTTTTAATGCACCGAGTGCTTAGCGCGGCAACCGTTGCTAGACATTGCAACTTTTAATTCATTTTTAATTCTTTTGAATACACCTTGCTCCTGAGCAGTTAGTGAACACCACGCTAAGAAAAAAGGGTCCGCGTGGTTGCATAAGCTAAAAACCACTAATGTAAGGCATCAGACCCGAACGCGCTTTTGGCATTTTCTTGCTGTTACCCTTTTCTTTGTCTCTTTGGAGTAGAGCTCTGTGGTTGCCAGTTGGCAAACTGACTTTTGTTTGCTTTTGGTGCTCCTCAAAATCTTCTCTGATTGGCTTAGCATGGGAGCAGTACGAACTTGCGCAAGCACTCAACAGCAATGTGATTTCTGAATGACTTTGTTAAAGAAAATTGTTAAAGAAAAATGGAAAAATCATTGCTAAAAACACCAAAACAGCTTTACTTAATAGAAACGCTAACAAAACTACAGTATTGCTCAGAAGAAGCCACTGTGGTTTTATTGTAGGATACTGTTGCTAGCCCTACACATAGCTCTTATCTGTAATAGTACAACCTCAAGCTTTGAGCAAATGCATTTCAAACACGAACAGCCAATATTTATTTCGCCTAAGTCACACATACAATCGGCACGATTCAGCAAACACAGGACGGAACCAACGTGCTTTGAGCATATCGACAAAATAGTCGACATATCGCTTGACCAACGGTCGTATTGAGATTCATCGCAACTCGTTGGAAGACCCCGACGTTATCAACACGGAATCTGATTAGGTCAGCCCTGTCCAGCCCAAGTGGTTTACTGAGCCAAAAATTATTTCACTACTTAACCAGTGCCGCACATTGAATGACATATTTATGAGAGCCGCGCATTGAATGGCTTACTTTGATCTTAGCAAACTGAATTTAGCACAAGCTAATGTATTGAAAACATCCGAATCTTAACTGCCATGGTAAAAGACGTTTAATAAAGTGGCACTTTTGACCACCTGCATCAAAAATGCCAAATTCAAGATTATTAAAATAAGGACAGGTTGTGAGTATGTAAGATACGTTTACCACAGCGAAAATCTTAACTGGGGCGCAAAATAACTTCGACTGGGCCCATGCTGGCCATGGGTTGGACATAGCTGGATTAGGTGAATAAAACTAAATTTAATGAATGATTAATACAAAATTTTGACGAATATTTATCGAACTGATCATATACCGGCAATTGACTCTATGGGAACCACAGGTTGCTGGAGGCCCCTTGGACCTTGAGGCCCTAGGCTTAAGCCTACATAGCCTATTGGTAAATCCGGCCCTGCTCTGCTGTCTTGGTTTCAGAGGAGTAATTAAGGCCGTTGCGGAGTAGGTTACAGGCAAACTAGTTTGCCCGAGTGGTCTGCGAGAATCAATGGAGCGTTTTGCGTGTGAGGGCATCCGAGCGATATTTAGTATTGGTGCAATGGGGTGGGGACGCGTGGGAAGGGCGTTCCCACACCTCTTTTTTGGCACTACATCCCTGCATGCACGGAATTTGTTCTGAAAAAGAATGTTGATATCACGTGGAGCCGGTCATTCGGAAAACATCCATAACCTGGACAGCGAGATACGTAGCCAGGTTTTAATGTTTAAGGGGGAAGATACATTTTTAGGGGGAAGATTTTTGTTTTTATTGAATGTTCGAAAAAATTTCTTGTGGGCAAAACAAAATTTGAGGCAAAAAAATTTGAGGCAGTTGTCCCGAAGGGCCCCGTGGCTTTGGGCCTGTACACAGCACCTCGAACAGTGAAGTTGTGGTTGCAGAAAATGTTTTTCACTTCCGTAGCGAACAAGTGTAAGAAAGAGAAATATCGTTATGGTGAGTTGCTAGAATGGGATACAACGCAGCGTAAAGAGTAGTTTGTGCACTATATTACAAGCAGTTTGCGATGTTTCTGAAACCATACAAGACATAGTTTTTGTATGATCTGTTTCACAGTTTCACTGAATAGGTTGTGTACAACATTTGCTGAACGATTCCTCCAAATATAATTTTCTCTTAAAACTGCTTTCGAAATTTCCATTCATTTGAAAGCAACACACTCTGTCTTGCTGGCAATGACCGAACATGGATTGTCCTTCACGCTCGGACGAGCAAACGTTTTCACATGACTGTTACGTACCCATAAAAAACGTCACGCAATAATTTTCTGCTGCTTTTTGTCCGCATGACGCTCCTTATAAGCTGAGCGAAGAAGATCGCAAACGTAACAACACGCCGCTATTGTCTTGCGTATCGTTGTATGGAAATATTCCACAGTTTTCTGGTGAAATCGCTCGTTGTTTTCGGATTTTTTTAAAAGAAACGAACCGAATCGTAGCGTCGGAAAGAGGGGGAAGGGGCCTTTCCTCCTGGATTTTGAAATTTTTATATTTTCCTATAATTTTTTTGTAGCGAAATGTTTTTTTCTTAGATTCGAATTTGAAAAATGAAATCTCGCCACTTTAGGTCCCCCTGCAAAGATCCTTTTGGCCGCCACATGGAAAAATTCACTATTGCCCCCCCACATAGAAAAAAACTTCCGACGCCCATGAACTTAATCTGTCTTTCGATCTCGTTTACGATGAGACGCCGGAGATGTTCGTAATATTTTCCAAATTTTCTATCTTTCAAAGGGGAGGTACCAACGGGAGAGATCTAAAACGATTGAAAAACACTTTGTTCGATTTTCTACAAAAACGTTTAGGATAAAGCAGGTTTTTTAAGGTGTTTTAGGGACCCGGTTCGGGTCCCTAGAATTGAAAATCGGGTCCCTAGAATAAGAGAAAATCGTGTCCTGCTAGAATAAGAGAAATCGGGTCCCCACAAGTCCATACCGGATACCTAACATTTTCCTTAAAACAAACTCTGGGATAAAGCAATGACTTTTGTGTTACACAAGATAAATTGATGTGCTGTTGAGACAATTTCAACAAAAACGTTTCAAAAGTGCAATTTTTACTGGTATCTTGTCTCAAATTATGTTCATCTGTATCACTTAAGTCCTAACACCTTCCTTGCGCTTTGTTGGGTCTAAGCATTTTTTTGCAAAGCATTTATCTTTGCGTTCTTTGACCAACCCCTGTGAAACGCACCATGCGTTTGAGCCAAACAAATAAATTTCAAAACATATGAATTGGTCGAGAGTGTGAGTTCATCAATGGTCAAAAGTTTCTTTTGCATTACGATGCAGCATTTTGCGGCGAATAGCATGGGGAGATATTGGTAGAGCACAAAATTCACTCGACAAAACTTGCAAAGTCAAAGCACTTGCAATTTTTTCACCGCATTCACTTTTCCAGTGTTTAGTTCATTAGATCTGCTCATATTTCAAGCAGGCGTACCACAGGTCCTACTGTACATCTGCTGTAAGCAAAACTGCCTTTGCTGCAATATGCTGTCGCAAAAGAAACGTATAATAGCATTTTAAACTGCAGTTAATAAAGTCTGCTGCTTTCGCTACCAGGCCTGGACAATGCTCAGTTAGTGTTTCTCCACGGCATCGTTGGAAGAGCATGAGAAGGGTTGTTTGTGCACATGTTGGTTGGGAGAAATTTTCCGCGAGAGTAAATAAACGTTCTGCGGTCTGCGTCGCACCAGACACAAAACCATGCGTCTACTCGCTTGTGCGTATTCGTTTCCACCCGTACACGGAGCTCGGCTTATCGCCTGACTGGCTGACAGTCACAAGCTTCGATTGGCTAAACTTTAGCACTGCTACTGACGTCATGCTGCTTAAAGTGGCCGCTGCGAAATGGTATCGCGCGCGGCAGCATCGCTGACACAATCGACAATTGTTCTCAGGAATAAGAGACATATAAAAATGACTCGACTACAGAGCGTTTCCAGCAGATCCCGTTCGCCAGGTTGGTCATTGTCCGTTTGCATCGGATTGGTTTGTTCCAGAAGGCAGTAGTAGTGAAATTTCGTGTTACCAACTCGAAACGAAGAGAAAATCGTTTTTCTACTAAAACGCTAATAAAAAATATCAAATTTCAAAGTACAGGGAGTCCAAGGTCTTCCCGACCCCCCTTCCGATGCCCAGGCCCGTTTCCATTGTGCTACTGAGAGCATGTGGTCACAAATACGAAAGCGTTACTACAATTTCATCCACAAACACGTCCAGCTGATGTTCAGGAGGGAGGAATGCCCGCTGACTATTTGACTGCTGGTCATTTATAGCTTTCAACAAGGAACACATTTCCCAAACTCTAAAAGAAAAAGCTGCATCATGAGGCGGCGGGAAGCTCACAATTGAAAACGCCAACGCGGACTCCGAAAAAACGAAATGATTTTCTGAGCGGTAAATTTTCACTGGTAACAGCGCGCGATGAGGAGGACGACCTGATTGAGGAAGAACTCAATTCAGAAACAGCATCGCAATCAGCAGCCCAGAACCGTCACCAGAAAGTTTTCAATAGGTGGGCTTTGCAGTTCTGCGGGGGCGGCTTTGCATTTGTGCTGGGGGGGGCTTGACATTAATTATAAAATGAAATAAAATTCCACGTATTTATAGTGTTTCACGTTTCAGTTTTGGGGGCTTGGAGCTTTGTTTGTGGGGGCTATGTCCACCAAAGCCCCCCCGTGGCGACGGGACTGCAGCAGCCACGATTATCAAAGCTCTTGGATCAAGAAAACCAAACATTTTGCTATTTAGAAGGGGAATAATTTTCGCTGTTTGGAGTTTTCGTTTAACGAAACCTTCCGCTAAGACGAGAGTGCTGCTTGGAAAGTATGCTGTGATCTAGCAAGCTTCAACCTGAACAATATTGATAATTCTGTGCTTGGACGGGATTACCTTACTATTTCTGAGGCACACACGTGCAATGAATTCAATGCCAACTATTTGCCGTGGTTTTATCGCCAATAAGTTCATTTGTACTACTTTGCCAAATTAGGTGGTTTCGTTCCGTTTCAACAAGAATGCCCGGAGCAATGCGAAAGGACCTTGAAACTTGAAATGATAGCATCTCTCACCGCAAATGTAACAAACTTCATGAATCAACGAACGCTTGCTTATGACCAGGTAAGGGAACAAGTTAACATAAGCACTTGGCTGTGAAAAGATATTCGCCTGTCGCCATTATCGCTTGGCGCCGTTTCATTTGTTATTGTCAAAGCCAGTGGTTCCAAACCTTTTCAGTGTCATGGACCCTNTTGACAATTTGGCTGAAGGCTGTGGACTCCTTTAATAAAACCATTTAATATTGCTACGTACAAGCGGTCTCTNCTAGAAAATTTTATCATCCGCTTTGCGCGCCAAACGTCATGTATGTTTCATGAAACAAGATATCACGCAAAAAGTGACATTGTATAACAATCAAACTGTCTTACGAATGGAATCGTGTGTTACAAGTGCTTCTAAGGGCGGGATAATTTCATATAAACGGCATTAGGTTGAAAAAATGTGAAAAGGTTGTTCACTAAGAATTGAAATATTCAGCAACAGTATTGCCAAATGGTGAAATGGTCCTCCAGATTTTGAAAATCTGGCGAAATTTAAAACGACTTGGTGACAAAAAGGAAGTTTGGAACTACACTAGACAAAAACCTGGCGAAATTTTATGGTATTTCCAGTGTATGAAAATACTTTTTTTCCAGACCAAATCCAGACCGAATCAAACATGCACACAACTTTTATTCCATTCGTGTCTAACGCATTTTACCATGTATAAGAGACAAAATTCTAGTGGCGACTCCTGTACTCGGGCGACTTCGGCACTCGGGAGTTATTGTGACAGAGTTGACTACAGAATGACTTACCTATGTTTTGCGTCATTTAATGCGCCTTATAATCCGGTGCGCCTTATGTATGAAACAAGAGCAGCTAGCAGTAAATTTTTGATACTGCGCCTTATGGTCCGAAAAATACGGTAACCAATAGCAATGCACGCCAGTTGTAGGCTAACTGTGACGGTTCAGTACTTTTTATGGGGCTGCGCAACACATTGTTGTGGGCCGTGTGGTATGCAAGAGATAACGTGCTGCGCTGGTTGCGTGGGATAACACATATACGCTGATGCAACAACTGTAAAAAATTGATTGTTTGACGTTAACAACGCATTGTTGTTGTCATTGTAGGATTTATGACATGAATATAGCATTGTGATGTTGCAGATAATTGAATGCGACATAAGTTTGAAATTGGGCCTCCAAAAACAGGCACGAGCCTTTAATTACCACTGAAAGGAGCTTGGGGCCATCATATCGAAAGTTTGCCGATCACTGCTATACCTGTACGCAATACTGTTGAACGGAGCTTCAGCGAATGGAAGTAATGGAAGTTAATCACAACGTTTCACAGATCAACAATGACTGATGAAAGCAGGCGCGGACACAGGGGGAGGGATGCAGGGGATGCATCCCCCTCACCAGACCTAAAGAGGTGTTGACATGACACTTGATTTCACTGAAAATCATCGCCAAAATATTTTGTACTGCACATTACTTAATCGGTAAAGATGTTAAAAATTAAGTTATGCTAACAATTAGTCAAAAACGTTTCTTCGTTTCATTAGATGAGCTGGCCTTGTTTGTGGAAACCGATATAAAATAGTCAGTGATCGCATGGGCGTTCGCAGGGAGAGAAAAACGGACATTTGCCCCCTGGAAATTGGGATTAAGAACCAAATATTTCTGGAAAAACCT
>JGI24021J15306_10003841_pt1 | contig 17178 bp, 8 predicted proteins | sample Ectturendosymbi1_FD_15306 | JGI IMG/M metagenome (IMG submission 15306) | reverse complement strand
ACTGTCTTTGTTCGTTTAAAACGTTATGACATTTTGCCGCCCTCCAGCAACGTGCCGCCCCTGGATTTATCCACAAGATCCAATGGGTAGCTACGCCACTGTGTATTTTCACGGCAAATGTAAAATAAAGTTGTAAGTGAAGATCATTTGGTCCAGATTCAAACTTACTGCCATCTTGCCAACATTCCTGTTGAAATTCATGGCATATGCGTTTGCCACTTTTCTGCAATATCTTCAGTGCCCCCTATTTTACTTCTATCTTTTATATCCCCAGCTGCTCATTCCGCCTCATGTAGAAAAGCACGCTTTCCCTCAGTTTTTGTTGTTATTGATTTGTTTACTCGTTTTATCTGATGTCGATTCGATGTTTATATACGGGATGGAAGTTTATATACGGGAAGTGAGATAAGTCATTTCGAAATTGTTGAGTCTGACAAAGCTGGTGCATCTGATGAGGCTTGTGAGGAGGAAAATTCAAAATTTGTCGGAATTATTAGATTACCAAACGATTCTGCTACATGGCCAGTTTTCATGAGTCGGAATGTTAGGAACTATGTAACCCAGAGAGACGAACCACCTGCAGTCACATCACAACTGAAATCTTCCACAGAAAAACGAGAGTGATGGGACACTGTTTTCTATGTTCCACTGCAAAGGTGAAGTGCCAAATGGTGAAGCAGTATATTGTCGATGAGTAATATACTCGGCATCGAAAACAGAATCTGTTGCTATTACTGCAAACTTTTCAGCTCTAAATGTGTAGTCTACACCAAATACCTCGTCTCTGAAGGTATTGAATGTAGAAAATCATGTATTTATTGGGTGTTACAACGTTGTTGTCCGTTGAAGTCTATCCTGGAGAAGTGAAACTGGGGTCATGCCCCAGCCCTCCCTTTCACATCAATGATTGCTATCGTTATGACGTGATGCCCCCTTCAAAAATTCCTGCACTGCACACGCCACGAGTGGAGCCCCACAAAAGTGCTTCCAATCAGGCCCCGCACTTGCTAGAGCCGGCCCTGGGCAAGGCTGGCTGGAGGCTATTTTGCACCCAAAGCAAGCTTCCATTTTTGCGCCCAGTTTCACTTTAATATGCCAGTATTGTATGAATTTTGACTAATATTTCATTTTTCACTGCTACCACACTAATTTCATAAATAGCTATTTGAGACACAGATGCTGGAAAATGTTATAACTTTTTTGTTTACTTTTTAATACAGCTTGCGGCAAATTCGAATTTTTCGTGCTTTTTACTTTGGAAATTATGCTCCCAATTCCTCCATGTAGATTGAAGAAACGTGGTCAAGCTCAATAGATGAGGTAGCTAAGCCATCAGGCACATATTGAAGCATTGTAGAGCGGTTTTGATCATTTTCAGCTTTATGTAACGGCTAATTTCTGAAGACGGCGAGCAACAATTTTTTCGAGTTTGAATTGAACCAGATCATTTTATTGAAAGTGCCACGGCTAACGGTTTGAGTCGGAGCCTCTCATAGCAAGGGCCTTTCATTGATCCAGATGGTTCATGTCCCATTGTGGCCAACTTCCAATCCCCATGAATTATTTCACACACTTTTCTACGCGGCGATATTATACTGTATTGTTTCGTGAAGAATCGATGCGAAATGATCGGTATGAGAAAAACGATAGTCAGATTGATGGAATACGTTCAATTCAAGTAAAATGTTTGCAGCGCTTGGCGCCCATTTAGAGTTTTTTTCCCGGGGTGCAACAAAGCTCCGTTAAAATGTGATGTTGAAGCAGGGGCGGATCCAGGGGGGCAATCGCCTCCCTAAAACCTATGAAAGTAAGTTTTTCACCATGATTTTGTACAATTCGGAAAACAGCATTCGCGATATAAGGCCCATTTAGACCTCCATTGTTTTGTCACAGCAGTGTTGTAAAGTATACTTCATGTCTCTTACAATAGCCAACTCGTAATGAGACTTGACTGCAAAATATTACTGAAATCGCCCCTCCCCCAAACTTACCGGCTGGATCCGCCCCTGTGTTGAGCGTACGTTAGGCTGAAAAGAACCGAAAAAGTTACTCTCCTTAAAGCGTTGGGTCATTAGGGAAAACTGATATCTGCAACATGTTCTTTGATAGAATCGATGTGTTAAACACGTTTCTTAAAACGACGTTTTCAGGTGCAATGTGTAGTTAACAACAATGCACCCCAAAGCTCTAACACGCAAACATATGCTTAGACCACTTGTTATACGAGATTTGTTTTGTGACAGTTCGTTATACTTTTTCAAGTAGTTTTCATCAGGTCACTGCGAATCTTTTCGACTTTGAGTTATCTTTTCTAAACTGTCAAGTATCTCGTGACCACTGCAATTTTTGAAGGACTAAATTTTACAGGTCTAAAACTGCAAACAAAACAAGAATAACCAATGATGGTGACACGCAACTTCAGAAAAGATTAAATCATTTATGCCAAGGTTTTGTAAAAATGCATTTGTTGCAAACAGTGTGTTTAAAAGACATACAAATATTATAATCTTTGTTATAGTTTGTAATGCTATGACATATCGACGCAAATTTGCAAAGAAACTGAAGCTGCTTAAAGTTTGTTCAGAAATGTTATCAGTGCCACTCAGAAAATTTAGCATTGACATTCAATGACATGACACTAAACGTTGTATCAATGACAGTGAAAAAACCAAGTGTAACTTTTTGTATGGAGGGCTATGACTCAAATGGGTTGTGATCGGTTTGACCCTGCTTGAGATGAAAAAACAAATAATCACAAATAAACAAAAACAAATAATAATCACAAAAAACAAAAACAAATAATCACAAATAATCAAACGCCTTGTTGCGCAGCGTTCTTGAAAGCAATGGAGAGTGCGTCTCATGCTTCGAGGTCATGGTGTTTTAGCTCTGGCATGATCCCTTTGTGGTAAATCATTTGTAAATCAATTGTTTGCGTTTCTGATATTTTAATCACTGGTTCAACAGCGAGTGTCAAAACCATAGCAAATTCGTGCAGAATGTTTAATTGTTACACGACATACGCCAACCTCGGTGAGAGCTTTTCAAACAACTTCTCTCCAAACATGGCTGTCACAAGGAAACGTTTTCATGGCTGCATGGATAAGAACCGTGTTGCTTGCACCCAAGTTTGTTAATTTGATCAAATAATAGTATTCAAAAAATGCAATTTAAACTTTACAATATTTTGATCCTTCACAAAAAGTTATGAAACTATTCGCCATTTCCTTCCCGAATTTACATATGTTTATCTACGACTTAAGCAAACATCTAATTTTTCCATTTTTCAAACAATTTTAACAAAAATATAGTATAGATGATGAAATTTACTAAACAAATTGTATTTGTTGGTGACCCCGCTTGCTACGTATAAAGCATCGGCACAATGAAGGAGACGTACAGAGGCAAATTCTCTTTACGAAAAACAAATGCATTCTTGAAATGATCACCAATTCCGCAACGTGGCGAAGGCACAAAGGTTTTTGGACATCTCCAAAAATTAATTGGCACAGACTCATGTTTGCAACCGGCAGGTAAATCTGTTCGTCAGACCAATAAAAATGTTTTCTTGAACACCGTACTCTTTGACAAGTTAAAATAGTTTGCAGACGATCGTGTTATGACTTGGGAAGTTGCATTTGCAAAAAGCATTTCACTGGTGTCCTTGAGAAACTTCGGTGACTCGAGATTGATGAAATGGAACACTCTTCTTAGTGATGATATTATGATCAGATAGACTGTTCTCAGTACAATGTATTAGTTTCGTTCATCGTGTAGAATGAAAGCATGACTCCAAGAATCTATGAATGCACAAAGTAGTGGTTTGAGTTGCAAATATGCTTAAAAGCTTGTTTCAAATTTTGTAGATACTTACATTAAAAAACCCTGAGGTTATTCCAACCATTGCAGCGATAATCATACGGCTCTGAACAAATTCAATTATTGAAGGTGTACAAGGCTGTAAATAGTGAATAAATGATCATGTTAATAAACGAGTAATGAAGAAAAGAATACAACAATATACGCCCAAGGAAACCAGATATTTTTTGCAGATTCCAGTTGTTGTACATTTGAGTAAAAAACGGCGGTTTGTGAATGGGAAACTAAATTTATGATCTTAATAATTTGCCTTCCAAAAACGTTTCACCATACCTTATGATGATTAAGTATTTGCAAACCTGCATAATGATTAGGTTCTGATTAAAGCTGTTTTTGAACTTGCCTACAAACCTCTTCAAGGAAACTACCACAAACGCCGATTTACTGAAGTTTCTGAAACTTATTCAAAAGCTAATATTCAGCATACGATATTGTTGCAGTCGTCTCAAATAATCAAATACGTACTTGATGCATTTCGATAAAACGCTTGACAATAACTGCATCCAACTGATCAACTGATTTAATTTTAATTCATTTAAAAGCCTTCGTAGCACACGTATAGCGGCTGTTGCCGAAGTGCCTTCAAAGTCATTTCTACTTTATTTTACTATGAAATATTGTAGATGAACTTATTCTTGTTAAAGGTCGTTGAAAGAATTCGCTTAACCTCCAGCTTCAGCGTACCAGACTTCGAACGTATATGAGGTGTAAAGTTTGAAAATCCAGGCCTAGTATTCAAACCTTAAATATTACTAAGTATAACGCACCATCACACATAAACGACGCAGAGATAGGTGACCCAAAAATAACTACAAAGATCAAGTTTTTCCGGGTAGGCTCACAGCAAACCTAGAACGTTAAAATCTCGACGAAAAGGAGAAGAAATCCCCGCTCGACTCGGATTTCAAGAAATGTTTGAAATGTGCTCACGCAGGAGAAAAACTACAAAAGGGCTGGTTGAGCAAGAGAAACGCTTACAATTTAAAAATAGATTGCGTTACTAACAGCCCAACAGCGGTGTTCAGCAGTTCTGAATTGATCAAATGTATGCTCTGAAACAGTGTTCATTTGACTCATAGCCATTGTTGGGGGTTAAGCTAGCCATTCACAACTAACATCACTTTTGCTTTTTGGCTTCGGTGATAACAACATTATGATCATAGCATGTGTTTGAAACTACAGTACGGTTCTCTTGCTCTCAGTCTTCCTTTAGCTTTTCCTCATTTCACCAAGAAGCTTTTACTTGCAATATACAGGATTGAAGATGCATAAATTATGTGAAATCTACTTTCTAGTAAAACACCTTGAGATTTGATTCGCTTGCATCAGGCGCGCATCCAGCTCGTAAGGCTAGGGGAAGTGCTTTTCAGTAATATTTGTTGGCCAAGTCTTATTACGGATACTGTTTTCCGAATTATATTGCCAATACTGTTTTCAGAATTGTACAAAGAAATGGTAAATAAAGTAATGTTGTTGGTTTTAGGGGTGAGTTCGCCCCAATCGCCCCCCCCTGGATCCCTCCCTGGCTTGCATCGCTCTTGTGTAGACTTATTGCTAAAATGCGGGTACGTGAAAGTCCGAATCATCTCAAAGTTATGAAAATAGAACACTGCAAGCAGATTCTTCGAAGGCTCACAGAAAACCTAGAACCTTCAATTCTCGTTTTCTTAGATCTCAGCTTAACACTTGTTTGGTTAGCTTTGGAACTGAAAGGATTGTTTATGTTATGGCTAAACCACAGCACAAAACTTTATTGGTATCAACAGTGATCGAGCTTGCTAGAAATTTTGCACATCACATATAATATTACTGCTTGTAGTACGACCTTTTCGTAAAATTGGCAAATTATGGAAATATTATATTTTGAGACGCATGACCCAAGTGTCCGCTCACAGTGTGGCAGTTGCTGTTATGGCAGTGTTAAGGCTACTGTGCTAGTACTTGACAATGATTACCAGGTATCTTTGTCAAGTAGATCAAACGAACACAACCCTGCAATTATTCTTTGAAAAAAAATACATTAAGTATCTCTGAGATTCAAATAATTAGCAGTTAGTGCAACTCCAATCAATAAAAATGTATCTCTGAGATTCCATTAACTGGCATGGCTGAGCCCTACAATGCCCCAAAAGTACGCCTATAATCATACCGTTTTTTCATGTATATCGGGAGAGTATTTAAATTTCGCCAAACACACGGCACCTTTCATCATTGGACCACACAAATTCCTTGGCAATATCTTGGCAGCGAAGTTTGTACAAATACAATAATATAACAAAAATATTGCGGGGGACAAAAAGTATTGTGTCTCCCCTTGTCCGAAAGTTGGGGGTACATGTACCCGCGTCCTCCCCCAAACTCGGTCCCTGGTGTCAATGACAGCAACAAAACGCTGATAAAATGAGGTAGAACAAATTTAGGCAAACTAAATGGTATTGAACATTAAAAATCCTTGTGCTCAGGTTTTTCATTTCTGAAACCAATTGAATTTCAATATCCTACCCTTTTTACCCTTTTATTAGCAATCTTATTACAGTGGCACCGCAGATTGCTTCTAACAGACCGTATGAACTAGTGATATAACCATAATCAAAATATTGTCAGATAGGGGAAGGTGGGGCACAGTCGACACTTTTTTGCATTTTCAACCACTGCTACTTTATTTCAAGTCCAAACACGCTCGAAATTTGTCACACAATGAAGTAACTCTATACACACAATATCATGCCAAAACACGAAAACAACACCTTTCAGAAAAAAATTTACAATCAATTTAAAAAGAGTACTGTTTCTGTCGAGTGTGCCAATGGCATGGGGCACACTCGACATGAGCATGGGGTACACCTGACGGGTCAATAAAAAGTTGGGTTGCATGCATTGCATAATGTTCACATGATATCCCATGTAAAGTAGGCACTTGCTGACTGCCTCTCCACTTTTTTCACATTCTAATTACCCACTATCACTGCCTGGCAAAACAAATTTGCATGATTACCAAACATTAAATGAAGCCAATGCAGTATGCTGAAATTCATGCTTTAACATACAAGTATAATGTGCCTCTAATCACATAATAAACCTAAATATGCTCACAGATTAGAATTATTCTGTACTGCATTCCAGAATACACCCTCAAGCTTTACCTTGTTTGGACTGGCCTAGTGGCAATGTGTTGAGTGTGCCCCATTTTTTTCTGTCAGATGTGCCCCATGCATATCTAAAAAATAAAATGAAGAAGTACCAACTCAACTTAAAAAGAATTTAAAATCGGGCATTATCAAATAATGTTGCACCGCCCTGACTACAACGTCACAAAAACTCAGAACAAAAGATGTTGATTAACGTGGGCAAAACCCAGATCTAAATGCGATTTTATAAATTACTTTTCGGTATCAGAAACGCAACTTACTCTGTAACTCGTAACAACGGCGGCCTATCAAGGAAAAATTCACTTTAGTACTACGGCTGGTATGAGACTAAATCACCATAGAAACTTTAAAGTTCAAAGTTTTAAATTTTTTGATCAATTCAAAAAAATACGACTGTGCCCCACCTTCCCCCAATATGACACTTTTTATCTCAGAATTGAACCAAATTCTTGTGACTTGTGATGTTGCCCATGCTTAAATTTGCATACAGTTTTGCCGAAAATTATATTTATTATTGTTCAAGCTTTTGCTTTTTTATAAATTCGCGGAAGCTCAAAAGAGCATAGTAATCAAGCGTTTTAAGTTATCCTGTCATTTAATTACTACACCCAAAATTACCGCTAATATCTAGTCCATCATACGTGATTGACTAAAAAAATGAAAAGATAGAAATAAGAAAAAATGCATATCAGATATTAGGATAAAAGGACTGTTTTGTATACCCTTGTTTGTTTTCACATAAAACTTTAAAATGGGCCTATCACAACCTTCAAAACGTCATTACAAGATAAACAATTGCAATGATAAAGGTGGAAAATACTGTTTTATACATTGATGTTTGCTCTATTTCCAAATCTGTACACAATCATTTGCACCACAAGCATATATACAGTATTAATATTAAAAACAGATTGAAGAATACCCGCACCATGAGTTACGTTTTACGAAGTTTAAAACTTCCGAATTTTACTCGTACCCTGGAATAGATTCCCTGGAGTGATAAGCTATTCGGATCCACACATTCAGTTGTTTTGGAACAATAAAAATGATCTTGAAAAGGGTCACAACCACATCCGTACGCCACTTTGTCTTTCCAGTCCATGCACCCATAATCAATTCCACAGCACCGATGCTATATTATAGAAAAAAGAGCTAACAGGTTCTCATCGAGAGCTAAATGAAAGAAGCAAGTAAATTGTTTAGTTTTGTGGTTTGTACGAGTATGCTTGTTCAGAGATCAAAACTAGTTTTTACTGTTATGTACTAACCAACAAATGCTAAAGTGAAAATAGCTCATCGATATCAATATGTAAAACATGTACCAAAACAATGAGGGAAGTGAGTAACTAAATTGAAAATTTGCGAAGTTTGTAAATATTTCTGCAATGGTAATAATGGCACCTGCGTTTTATGTCATTTCGTCACATTTTTAGGATAAGGTATGAAAAATATGCAAAACTGATGAATGGGAAAAAAACCTGCCTCATGTTGTGATTATCGTGTTCAACACAAATACTTTTGTCTGCAGCCCACGCATTATCTTATTAAGCAAACCTAGACGTAACCTGGGCAATACCATGCTGGTGGTAACCAGGAGAAAAGTAAACAGTGACATTTTCCTGTGAGACCTTTTATTGACGACCGCCCAACTGCAGCACTATAGGAGATGAATACGAAATCATTGAAATTCGTTACTTCAGGTCCACATACCTTCTGGCATAGACTGTACGACAATCAGTGCAATAGCTTACGCGTTTTTTCATGAAAATGCATTTTGGCAGTGGTATATGCGTGAAAATTTGTTTCCTTCTTGCGTTTTTGATACTTTAGCTGATATTTGCAGCTCTGAAAAATTTTGAGAATGTAGGTCGATCTCACAAAAAATTTGGAAGTAAAGTGGATCTTACATAAAACCAATTTTGCTGCCTTTGATTGACTTAAATATTTGATTGATAGTGGATACAGAACCTGAACCTATTATTACACGTTGACGCACAAATGTTTTAGCACTGACCTTGTAAAGAACCCTACGTAAACACCAGTGTTTTGCATTTATTACTGCTTATATATAAAGTTACTACAAAACATATTCACGAACAATATTTCAACGGGATTTACTGGCAAAAATCATATTTAAAAGTAAATTTCAAGTTTAATTGTTAAACGAAGAGTTTTTCAAAATGGGCACTACACTTCTTGGAAGATAAACAGAATACACAGATTGCACTTGCGGTTATGTTATTGCTTTGTTGGAGTCAACGACTAAGTTAATCATTGTACCAGATTAATACAAAAATCAGATAGCATCCTACTGCGTAGTGCATGGTTCTCAACCGCGGTTCCCAAGCACCCTTTGTGCGGCTCTCAATAGTCTCTCAATAGCACCTCTAACATTTTATGTAATAAACTTCGTTCTGCAATAAAGAAAACGTGTCGATTGACTTGTGTTCAAATGTTGAACACTCTTTAGCTCTGTCGGTTGGATTTGTTATGACTGGACAAAGTAAAAGCCACTATAGTGACTTTTCAGTCCTTTAAAGGTTAACCTTTTTAGTGCGGCCCTCTAACAAAATCGTAGGTGTGGATTTGGCTCCCTGCAGCGAGACGGTTGAGAACTGCTGATATATTATAGAAAAAAGAGTTTCGAAATACATCAAGCTGGGAACTACAGTTATCGCTGTGCCCTACCTTAAATATAATATTCATATAATCTGAATTTTTTCGTTAAAGCGAAATACTTGACAATGGTGATAAAGACTACAAACGTTTTAGATATCTCCTATTTCTTGACAACACTGCAAATACCCATTCAAAAACTTAAGTGTATTAGTGTAGGTGGTAGAAACGTCAACTCACTTCCTTTTGAATTTCAACGATGAATGTCTCCGTTTTAGATACATTCAGGACAGTTCCATACGTTTCCTTCATTTTATCTATTACAACTTCTTCAACCTTAACGATGTACTTTTTTAGTTTCATTGTAAATGTCATCGTTTCAAATGGTGTACTATACGCAGCTATATAAAGCTTGTTTGCACATGAAAGAAGACATTTATCACTACTCAAAGCTCAGGGTGGAATGTTGCTTTGAAGCTTCAACAATTACATAAGGAAAGATTTATTCAGCATAAATTCGACTGTTACGCAAAGAGAAGGATCTCTGTGAGAAGACAGTTATTTGAAAGGGCAGCAAAAGAATATTCTGCTTACTAAGAACTGTGGATTACAGTATTGAAAATGATAAGGACGTTTACTTCAACTTAGTTAACACTCGTATTGGCAGAAAATAAGACGGTATGAACAAATGAAGCAAACTGGTTGCTACGGCCTTGCAAACTAATACCAAAATTTGCATTGCACAGTTCGTTGAAAAAAATTTTGCACTCGCACAAAAACCAACAGTTTGTTTTCATTTTCAACGCTTACCAGAGAACTCAATTACCCACAGGATATATCAAAATAATATTCGTTCGTTCAAAAAGAAACACTTTTGCAGTTTATAGCACTTTGAAAATGAAACGACAAAAAATGTAAACGTACCGCAAAGTATTCGAACAAAGCCCAAGCACTTATTCCAAATTCCAAGAAAACAAATATAGAAAGTGAAGCAGCGTACTGTGGAAACAAATATGCTAACAATTACGTTTATATGTTTATTGTAGTCCTTCGATACACTTTAGTTTTTAACTCTTACTGCAGAAGACACATGCAATAAAAGTAGCGATATCATCCCCAATATTAAGGTTCAGATGAGCAGTAATTTTTTTCAACCGTGCGAAAAACACTTTGGCTTACAGTTTTGATTTTTCGCAATAAATTAAAAATCATTTTCTTTAAAAATTTATTCCTCAGGATGGTTGTAAATGTGCCAATCAACTGATAAAAGTAACGTATTCCTGTCGAATACATAGTGGGTATTTCGAAACATTCGTAGTTATTTTGAGGTTTTCTCAAAGAATTGGTGTTGTTTGGCTGTAGTTAAATATTTTTTATCATGTGCCTCTCAAACTGCATTATAAAAGGTTTTAAAAACTTTTGATCTCAGAATGGATCATTAAATAAAACTAAGAGGGTTCAAAAGCTGCCAAATAGCCTATCAGTTTTTATGGAAATGCATGCTGATCCTAGTGAAATTGTGTCCACATCTGAAACGGAATAATGCCTTTAATAATAACCTTTTAAAAAAAACTTTCACTTCTTTAATACCCAAATCATAGCTGACTGCTCGCAGTCCTCCTGAATGTCCTGAAACAAGAGTAACAGGCAACTAAAACTAAAAGCATTAACAAAAAATTGTCAAAAATTTAAATCAAAGTAATATTTATCTCTGGTTTGAGTTTATTGCGGCCTGTTTATTCATACAATTGTTGGTTGAAATCCAGTAAATACAGCTGTTTTGCAAGGAACAAAGTTGATGACAAACAGTTCGGATGTGTGTTCCAAAGAAACACAGAAAAACGTAAAAATGTTATTCTAGAATTACAACATGCAAAAGCAGTCTGCAAGACTGATGAGGATTTCCTAATGACCAGTAAAGCTAGTCGAAAATCAGGGTTGCGGAGTCGGAGTCGCAAGGAGTCGGAGGTTTTTGGGTCGGGTCGGATTCCTGTGAACAATAGGAGTCNGAGTCGCATTTTTGATGTCTGACTCCAACTCCGGAAATCAACAAAAATCATTTTTTACATCGCACTCCCAAGTCAGGAATCCTAACTCGTGCCTGCTGGAACGGTTCTATTTCTTTTGAAACTTTTATTGAAACAGGTAATTAGTCAGTAATAGAGTACAATGCGATTAGTGAGCAGTGAATATTATTAATATCAAAGCTAAAATAAATCTTAAGAATTTTATGCCATGTTTTATGTTCAAAAAATTAAAAAATTATAAAATATAAAATAGTTGTAGATAGCTGCTTCCTCTCGATATATACCACTCGCAAAGGTTTCTTTAATGCAGTTCATACGTTAATGTTGTTGTTGTTTAATTCATTCACGTTATAGTAGCTGTTCATAGCAAACAGAATGAATTTTTATGACTAGTAAATATTTTTAAATGAATACATTGAACCGAAGCCTTAACCTATGTATCTGGCGACAATAACAAATTATTTTGCAGGATCCGCATCATCTTCAAAATAAGAAATGAAGCGATCAAATTTAAACATAATATTTTCTAAATGGAATTCTGTTTTTAACTACTTCCTTTGAACCATAAAATGGAAAGATATTTAAGACATAAATTAACACAATGATCAAATAAAAGCATTGCTGATTTGAAGTTGCAGCATGGCTTTTTTCAAAGCATTTGCTACGTTTTCCTTATGTCGCAAAAAAGAAAAAATCAAGCATAAGTTATTGAACAATTTCGCAAATATTGCCCTCAAACGACTATACCAGATCATTCTACTAGCTGTTGGATGACATTATTTATCATCAATCTTTTAAAAAAAATTGACCCAACTCCCCAAAATAGGAAAAGGTGCTACTGGTGCGTCGCCATCTTTCACACACCTGAGCATGTTTTCCTTAAGGTTTGACCTTGGTAACTAAGGCCCGTCGCCAGGATTTAGCAGGAGGGGGGGCAAAAACCGGAAGGAGGGGCCAAAAACCAGAAGAGGGGCCACATTTTTAAAATACAGTATTGGANTCACGCAGCAAATGGGGGGCCAAACGTGAAATGGGAGGGCACCTATTTCAAATGGGGGGGCCGGGCACCACTGGCTCCCCCGCTGGCGACGGCTCTGTGGTAACTGTTAGGACATTTTGTGAGACAGCAACTATATTTCATTGGAATATCGAGATAGTCATAAAGTGACCTTTCAGTACATTTTTTGTGGTAGATATGCAGTGAAGTTCTACTGTATTTCATAAGACAATTGGAAAAATTTGAGAGACCCTTTCGGTCCCTCAAAACACCTTAAAAAAAAACGGCACGTTAAGACTTTCTCTTTCCTATTTCCATTTGTTGCTTCCCAAATCTTTCAACGCATAGTAAAAGCACGCTCAAAATTACCTGAAAAGATTCAGTTATGAAGGAAAAAGTTCTGAATACTATTAAAAAGCAGGGGATCAGTGGAGTGGGAACGCATATGAATGCCATCACCAGACTTTTTCGGGTGTGGGAATGCGTCCCACACTTTTTTCATAATAACCTGACTTGAATATATGCATTTTTACTCAGATTCCCTGCTTATAGCGCTATTACGTTGCATGAATGAATAAATGACCAGCTATCTCTTTTGTAACACCTTAAAAATCTGTACATGCTTTCGTTTTTAGTGTAATGATAGTAATTACTTCATTAAATACTGATTGAAAAATGAGTTTGAAATGTGGTTGAAAATGGCTGAATGTTTGAGTACGTTTCCACAAATCTTTTTTTAGCATTACACCCCTGCTTAAAAGGAAACTTTGCTTTGAAGGTCTTGCTTATCGACATTTATATTTGAAAAAGCAGATACATTAGAACGTTTCATTGTCGACATACCGTCATAAGGTGAAAACGACTTCCTGTGATCGCACCGAAGCAACCGAAGACACTGGTCATTGTCATGAAGGATCCAGTACCTATGAAGACGTATGCGCCTGTAGAGAAAAGTGTGGCAATAGCAACGCAAGACTTTCTTTAGCTGTGACGAAATTCATTTTTAATGTTCAAGTACAAGATTTGCAAAAAAATTTCAACTAACCGAATGCCTAGCCGTCATAGCTAACTTAATATGTACTGTAGAAAAACTAAAGTAAAAATTTGTGCAACAGGTCTCAACCATATTTTTTTCTACCACATTAAAAAACGTAAATTGTACACACCAATCAAAACAGCTTTCATTTCATTTAGAGTAGCTGGCTTTTGAAAGTATGGAGAAAGAAATATCCATAATCCAAAGCCAAGAACAGTCAAGCCAAGTAACTGTAGAAAGTAGATTGAATTAATTATAACATATTGTTTTACTGTGAAGATTATACAAAGTTAAGCAGCAAACAAATAAGAACCTCACAAGAAGATAGTTTATTTTTCGACGTCATAAATTTTCTACAAATTGATAATATTTTTACAATGTATATACTGTGTATTAATACGCACCAAACTTGTCATTTTACTTCAGGGAAAATGCTGCCTCAAACGATTAACTGTAGTTTTAAAGTCGCTACAAGAGAAGAGATCCAGTGGGTTTTATTTTTGTCCAAATTGCTTTCGAATTGGTGTCCGTCTCATTTGCACCTTTTCTTTCATTTACTGAGAGATGCACGATTGAGCAATAAATCATCGGCTTCGCTGACACTTTGTCATAAACTGTTCATCGCGCATTGTTCATCTTCTATCAAGTAAAAGGCTGTAGAAATTTGTATTTTCTGTAAAAACACTCTGTATAACAACATCTGAAAGGGCATGAAAAAAACTTCCCATGACCAGAACTTTGTTTGAACTCAGTCAAAACTGATTTTCAAAAATGTCATCATTACAGGCAGATGAAGTTTCAAAAACGTTTCAAAAGAATTTGATTAGAAATTGTTATACATATAATTGGGTTCAGTAAACAAACTTACCAAAAAAATGAAGTTAAAACCGGCAAACAAAATCTTTGGCCCGGAGTTGCACATCATTCACAGCATAAAAAAAGATAAGCAAAATACCTGTTCAAACAAACATTGGGAAGCACTTGAAATTTGATACTGGTTTACTGATATTTAAAAAGTATACACGCATAATACTTTTCCTAAGCGATTAATTTTGCAATAATAAACCTTTCTTGTAAATTCGGACCTAGTACGTGTAAATACAAATTAAAACAACGACACTGTATAATTGTGCATTTGGTTCAACCCTTGTTTAAATGACATCAGCCGGTAAGCTTTCCTGTCAATCATATGCGTAGCCAGGAAAGCCATGTTCCACAAAAAATTCTAAAACATTTGTCGTTTTGTGATTCGAGAGACGATGTCCCAAATCAAATACTGTTGTTCGTTGAAGTCAAAATATTTGGCACCACCCAAAATTTTGACCTAGCTACGCCACTTCTATCATGGACGCTTTCGCCTTCCACTGAAGCTGCGTTTCCACTGAAGCTATATTACTTTCACTGCCGGTGAAAGGAAGGCGCGTTTTCAATTTACAAAGTTTGAAACCTGAAGTCGGACTTCTGAACTAATAATATACGCTAACAGGAAGTGACGCAGTTCTTTACGGCCGCAGTTAGTTTGGTTTTTGCTGAGTAGGCTCAGGTATCATCGCACATGTATTGTATATACAGCACGCACGTGGGAAGGCTTCTGAGCCTGGTGCTTATTTTGCTTCGCGCTGAATAGTCCTTGCCTAATTCTGTTTGTTGCTCCACATTTGCCTAATAATATTTGTTGGGTTCTGTTACTTCCTTGCCTAATTCTGTTTGTTTGTTTTTTCTTCAACGGAAACATCGTTTGGAGTGCAAACCGCTGTGATCAGCTTTTGAGGCAACCCATTGTTAGTTGCGTGGTGGATGAGCAGCTGTAGCAGCTTTGTATCAAGTGTTTAGGGCGGTCTTTTAGGGGAACTAAGAATGTTGAGCCCAAAAACAAAAAGTATTTTCGCTTTTCAAAAGAATTCAAAAGCTAGTTGACTGCAGCTTTATCATTGACCCTTTTATCTCTTTTTTCGTTTTGGAGCATCACTTAGAGTGGACACCAGCATTTCAGCTTCTCACACAAATATCAGCAACGTCATAACATTTATGGATCATTTGTTGTTTGAGCATGTTTGCTTTATCTGTGGTTTTCAAGCCAAAGCGTTTATTATAGAAACTGCGGTCTGATCGGGCCTCATACTCGGTGAAATTGAAGTTATTGCAATGTATAGCGTCAGTTCGTCCTTTTTTCAAACATCAATAACTTTTCATTTTAGTGTGAGGTGGCAAGACTAGAAAAGATGTGTGGAGGTTGAACCATTGATCACATTCACAGCTTGGGTTTTGCTTTCACTCGTTTCAAAAATGTTTTGGCAACAAGTATTTTGCGTTCGAATTGATTTATGTTTTTCTAGAACACTGCGTCACAATGAAAATTTCAAATCATTCAACCTTGCTTGGACCTTTCATAGCTTCTTTTGTAAACAAAAAAACACTTTTTCGCAAATATGCAGTGTCATGCTTCTAACAGCTTCCTTATTTTTCATCATCACATCTGTAGCGTGGTGTTAAATTTCTACACAGTGATTGATGAAAAGTCTTTTGAAAACTTAACATTTTTGCGCTCAAGAATTTGTGTTGAAAAATTATCCCATTTTTCCATGTGCAACACATTCAGGCTCATTACACAGATATACCCCGATATTTTGTTGCCGATATACGTACAAACATTTTTCCTAAGTTTTTCAAACAAAAAAGATGACTAGAATCAACGAATAAAAGCCAAGGTGAAGCAATTTTCCCAGATAAATACTGTTTTCGCTTTTCAGTAGTTTGATGACAGCCCAGTGAAAATCGAATCGATGAAAAAAACTTTTTTCCAAATGGCTGAGCGACATGTTGTTCACCGATGGCCCACCATTACCAAATCACAGAAAATTCTCATTGACCAAATCCTCTACTACAAATTAACCCAAAACGAATTCCAGTAAAATTTTACTTGGCTGTTTGCATTTGCATCATCTTTTTTATTCAACGATTCTTTTCAAAACAACTGGATTTTCAATCTCCAAACTGCATGATCGTTCCACATTATTATATTCACAGCTTACACCAAACCAATGATAACACTCTACTGTCATTAGCTCATAACAAAAACTAATGACCGTTACTGCTAAGCTTTAAATCTGAAATGGGCATAACCTCAATAAGATTCCTAGCAGACACTGGGTTGTTTATAAACTAAACAAGTCATGGTACCGCAAGTTCCATCGTTGCTAGCACTTCTCGGATAAAATAATACTTTAAATTTTGACAGCTCACATGTTATGGAATGTTTCATCCATAACATGCCGGCTAAAGAAATAACCGTAATTACGGAAAGAGAAGAGGAAAAGCTGTTTACCGACACTAATGAGANCTGAACCCTAAAAAGGACCAAACAGGAATAAAAATNGTGTATGATTAAAAATTGTTGACAGCATGACGAAAGGTTAACCTACTGAATCTTAGAAGACTATATTGATGACGTATACCAGCTTTCGCTAGCCTCAC
>JGI24021J15306_10003838_pt1 | contig 17181 bp, 10 predicted proteins | sample Ectturendosymbi1_FD_15306 | JGI IMG/M metagenome (IMG submission 15306) | reverse complement strand
TCTCCCTTCAGTGGTGTACAAGGTCGCGCGGATGTTATCAAAATCTATTACAAGACTTGAGAAAATCATCCACGGCGCAAAACACAGCAACCGAGATGTGTGATGGCTCGTCATCAGGCAAGCCGTCATCAGGCGTTACCGCTGCTGACTCGTATAATTCATTGGCTTTACTTAGCGTGTTGCAGGAGTGGCAAACTCTGGATATTCTCAGAACGGCGTCCATTCAAAACAGACCACGTGCATCACAAACTCGTTATGAAGATTGTCTGTTATGAACGTGATCTGTTATATCAGGCCCGCAAACAAGGGTGCGAACGGGGCAATTTCCCCAGAAATTTTCAAAAACATGTTTAGTTGTTAGATACAAGTTACAATCATTTTGTCTGTGCCGGAATTGTCAGCTGGTTGCTTCCGGTGGTTGCTTGTTGAAGCTCTATACCAGTGGTTCTAAACCTTTTCTCCATCACGCCTCCCTTAAGCAATTGTCCTTTGTTTCCAACCCTCCTGAGTTTAAATAAGATGTAAAAACAAATGCATTTATTGATAAATTTATTGATTAAACTTTCCATGTTGTAGGGGGCGGAAGGGCTCGCGCCCCCTTGGAAATTTATTGACGCCCCCCTGGGGTGGCATGTCCTCCCGGTTAAGAACCATTGCTCTACACGTTAGTTAAATCAATTAGAACAGTTTCTCGTGAGTTTCACTTGGAAAAACATGTCTACATTATCTTTAGTTGATATGGTTAGCTGAGGGTGTTGAGACAATACTTTGCTGTGCAAAACTTGCCTTCATGCTGTTTAGCATCAACCTACAGCATAGAGCAGTTGTTTTCAACCTGGTGTTCGCGACCCCTCTGGGTTATGTACGTAGTCTGTTATGAAAGTGAACCGTGTTGCCTACTGAGTGCATGTGAAGGAGAACCTCTACACAAAACAAATTTTCGTGGCATAAATTCTTTTGCGAGAAGAACTTCCATTGAAAAGAATCATTCATCTTTTACTCCAAAAAAGTTCAGGATGATGTGTTTGAATCTTATGCTGACATGAAAATGTGTTACTTTTGTTCTAATTATTTTGTTCGTTTCCTTTTTGATAAGAAACGTGGATTCTTTTCCTATAATCAGTTCCACAATGATTGCATCTTCGATCTTGTGATCTGTTCCCTCCGGTTTGCTTCGTTTGGCGTTTTATTGGTGAGACCGAAACGTTACTGTTTGTTTTGTGTTCTTCTCATTCTCAGTTGCATTATATTCGCTAAATGCAATGCCAGCGCTACCATTAGGCGAACTAGACGGCTGCCTAGGACGCTAGGCCAAAGGGGGCGCCAAAAATGCAATTGTGTGATTCAGAAAGTGACGAATGTACACCAAGAAAAAGGAATGAACATGATGAAAGTGAATGAAATACACGATTATGCAGTTTCTGAGAAGACAAAGGTACTACACTATTTCAGGTTTGCTGCAGAAGGGTTAATATTTTTCCTATTTAATTTCAATTTCACATATACTAGGCAAGCTATGCCGCAATTGGTATAAATTTTATTCATGTAATAAACTTTTCTGATGTACAAAACGTCCTTCGTATTTCCTTAATGTATGTGATGAGTAGAGTAAGGATCTTTGTATAGGAGGGGTGGGCGCTGGAAAGGATCTTGCCAAGGGTGCTCACAAGTCTATCATTGGTCTTCTGTCAGGACCAGCAAAGCATTCCCTTCAGGCCATACTTTATCAAGCTCACTGCAAAATTCTAAGGATACCACCTCTGTACTTTTCATTTCGTGAGTCTTAATTTTTCCTGGCTGGGTCGCTTTTTTCCGAGTAAGTTTATGTCGAAGCCTTCAACAAATCATGTTTTCAGTGGCGATTCTAAGGGGTAGCATGGGTGGGCCGTTGCCCCTCCAGATTTTTGGCTGGCCCTCAGTTTGGTCCCCCAGATACGTGCTCACGCCCGTAACCAGCTTGGGACACCAGGAAAGGCGAAGAGTTTTCCGAGAGGGGTCCAAATTTTTTGATCTATGTCCAATGTTTTTGAACTAGGTCCAACACATTTTTCCAGGGGGCGAAAAATTTTGTAGGGGGGTTTCGCCCCCCGTGGTTACGGGCCTGTGCGTGCTTAGTTTTACGCTGAAGTTCGTTTCCTTGATAAATACAGCAGATAACTTTCAGTCAGGAATACATTAAACAAAAATTCAGAAGCCCTCTAGCCTGCGTTCCATATTTCCCAAATGCATGATAAGCTGTGTTGTTTTTTGACGACCGGGTAAGTGGGAGTTGTTTATGACGACACACACCGTACCATTGGTTATTCGGTTCCTGTGAGAAATTAATCATACCGCGGTCGTAGTGACGAAAGATTCAGTTCGCAGCTGAGAAACAGTCGCAGAAATGGGAAGATTGATGTACCGTGCATTTCCATGTGAGGTAGAACTGGATTATACTACTGTCAACGGATTGTTGCTTGTCATGTGGCAAAATGTTTGTGAAAGCATTAAGAATTGGTGTCAGTTGATTTATTCGAATTTATCCTGACCGCAGTTGTGTGTTCAGCTGCCTTGTGTATGCGACTTCGAAGCACCTTACGCATCTGGTTCGTGACTTCAGTTATCAGTCTGCCCACACATGTCCTGCAACCATAGAACTTTGCAAGGATTTTCTGCAATGATTCAGGAACAATTCGTTCCGTTATTTCAGTTCTTTGGCCAGGATGTGAACTATTTCTATCAGAAGAACACTCGAAAAATGCGCAAATGCATATTCAATTAGTGAAAATAATTTAAAACCTGAAACAACTCTGGCAAAGAATTTTTCAGGAGTCGCAGCTGCCTGCATCGTTCGAACAATTTCGTTCATTTGTAGCTCTTACAAAAGCTGCGTTTGATTGTTTATACACTTATGACAGTTATTACTACTAGCCGTAACTTTTCCCGTCATCAGCGCTTCATGCGAGAAACGTTTTCAAAAATGTAATCAGTGAAAACATTTCTCAGAAACGCCATGACCAGTGAAATATTGAATAACAATGCTCTACTTTCAATTGAAAGGGTATGAGCTGAAGAAATAGATTTAGATGATTTCGTTGATGAATTTGATAGCAGACATGAAATTTGAAGGATTAAGTTGCATTGAGTTGATGTTAATTTGTGTGAGAATCATATTGCTCATTGTCTATGTCTGAATCTTTTTTGATTAATTTGAGGTAGTGCGTGTTTCGTTTATGACAAGACAGTCATAAATTAACGCAGGATTCAAAAGACAGCTTTTGAGGACCAGTCAGAAGAAAAGTTGATGTGAATATTAAAATGAACGTCTTTGCTGGGAATATTCTGCAAAGCAAGTTTTACGCCTACTGTTACATCTTGCCATCAGGTACACGCCCTAAACGCCGATGCACACATGCCTATTTGCGGCGCGACTAGCTATACTTTTAGGTACCACTGGTGACAAACCTTCGCTGTTGTTAACTGCACAGTGCGCTGAATTGTCCTCACCCTATCCACGCTGCAGATGAGTATTGCACTCGTGATAGTAGCTACACCACAACGACAAAGTGTGCGTAAGCTCCCACAAAGTAGTCACAGTAGTCACCACATTGTTGGCAGATGGTTTATTTTTCTAAAATTTGTTTTGTAGTAAGAATATTTTGACCAAACTAGTTGGAAATTAACAGCCTAATTGTCTTTGTGTCAGGACATAGGCGTAGCCAGGGGACCATTCTACCCAAAATTTTTAGCATATCTTGTCATTTTATGCTTTGAGAGTGGCGCCCCATACAAAAATACTTTTGCTCGCTTAAAGTCAAACATTTTGTCCCCCACGTTTTGGGCTGGCTACGCCACTGTGTTAGGATCAGGATGGAATTCATGGTCGGATCATTTCGATGGAATTCGTGGTTGGAACCATTTCGTGTGAATTTTACTCCCTTTCGTGCAACTGTTTTCGTTCATATGGAACCGGCACAATTGTGTGCGGGAAATGGTGTTTCGTTCTGCATGTGTAGTGCTGTGAACGTTGCATGCTTTTTACAGAATATTCGACATGTCAGTGCAAGTGTGAGATTGCGTCTAGTGGCTTTCAAGTGTCTTTAGTAATTAAAAACGCTAGGTCATATTTAACGATATTCACAAGCCTGTGTTGGGCTTGATAGGGTTAATCATAGCAAATTAATTTTCAAAACAACGGAAAATCACCATGCAGGACCGACATTTATGTTGAACCCCTACTTTTTCCTTGGCCCCGTAGTGGATCCCCACTTTTTTAGTTCTGGAATCGCCACTGCATGTTTCAGTCATAAAGTGTAGTAAGATTAGGAAACGCCAGAAATATTGGCGTTATTAGCCTAGTTAACCAGTAAGATTTGGATTATAGGGCGTACCACCTTAATTTATGTAACAAAGAGATACCAGCTAGTACGCAACATAACCAACATTGGTGACCTTCGCGAAAGTCAGTGTTGTTGTGCATGCAGAACAACGTCGATTGTTACGACACCAGACTGTAAAAATGTTTTTGAGGTCTGCGCTAGAATTTTTGTTTATGTGAATGCTGTGACGCTGTTACTTGTGTAGATAATATTTTGATAAATTTGGTGTTCAAATAAACTCGGCATGCATCGAATAAATTAGTTTGATAAAAAAATATCGTCCTTGAAAGGGTCTTTTGGGTGAAGGGGTGCTGGAAGACCTTGCGCCTAGGACGCACCGGAAATTTAAGATGTATAAAGAGCAAAGAGAATGTAGAATATATTTGTGTACGTTTAAACAGATCGTGCCACGGTTGGTTAAGCAGGATGACGTCATAATCTATGCGGGAATGCTGAAAATGGATTTTGCCTAGGACGCTGGAATGGTTTGCGCCGGCCCTGCACTAAAGTCATTTTAACAGGACCACTATTATACTATCAGTAAAGACAGACTATTGTAATATTTCCCATTCCACTCAAACAGCGCAACAAGCGAAGTTTCAGCCATCCGCAATGCGCCGCGAGTGCGGGCGGGGAAAAGAATTTTAAAGTGGTCCCATCTAGGCTTACGACCCATTGTTGGTTGAATGTTTGACGTCATCGGTGTTCATTCAACCTTGAAATATTAAATTCACACAATTTCTGATAAAACTGAAATTCGAAAACGCGCATACACTACCTGAGGATTTACGGTTTGCCTCAGATTTCTGGTATTTAGCCAGTACCACCAGCTCCAAACCACTCATGGTTCTCCATGGTTGCCATCCTGTCTTCACCAAAAAAAGCCAGACCTTGTCTCAAAAAAGCCAGATAGCAGTTTTAAGGCATATACACATGAAACATGCATACCCAAACACAAAGTAGATATTAAAACTCCTCAGAAACATCGATATAATACAATTCCAATCTTCAGAAGCATTTTCTTTCCCCATAATTACACTGTCACATATTTGTTTCTAATTAAATACATCGGACATTTTTAGAGCAACGGTAAAACCTTTGCAACGTTCTTTGCACCCTGCATGGTCACAGACTTTTGTCAGAAGAGATTTGCAATGAAAATGCAGCTCAGAAAATGCTTTGCCATAGCCAAGCCTTTCCGATTGAAAAAAGCCAGAAAAGGCCAGATTTTGTCTGGCACTTTTTGATTTTCAAAAAAAGCTAAGTGTGTTAAAAAAAGGCAGAATTTCAAAATCTGGCTTCAAAAAAGCCAAATTGGCAACCGTGTGGTTCTCTATGAAGGAAATCTGCAATAAAAAATTTCCTTTTTTCTGAAACGGAATATTACCGACTTTCACAGAACAGTTGATAGGATTTCCGATTTTAGCTCTTGAAACACCCATAGGCGTGGCCAAGGCGGGCCATGGCCCCTCCCAAACTTATAAGCTTATAGCATGTCTTGTCGTTTTGTCCTTTGGAAGGCGGTGTCCCAAACAAAATAGTCAAATAATGTTGCTCGCTTAAAGTCTAAATATTTATACCCCACAAATTTTGGTGTGGTTACTCCGCTGGGAACACTTTGTGTATAAAACTTTCAACTCATTTTTGCGTTGCAATGATAAAAGTATTGATTTATTCGTTTTCATGCCCGTTTTTCCTCTGGGGAGGATCGCAGGGCAACAGTCCCAGGAGGACTCGAAATACCTCACGGTCAACAGCAATTTCAGGTAATTCTGCTGGCTCCACACGAAGACGGGACCAAGCAAGGTCGGAGATGTAGTCTCACTCCACCTTGTCCTTGGACGACCTCTGGACGGCTTTCCCGTGGGTTTAGCCAGAAGGGCTTTCCTCGCCAGTCTTTCGTGTGGCAGTCTGGACACATGGCCGAACCAACGTAGTTGGGAACTCTCGATTCAGAGGAGAAATAATTCAACATTGAGGTCTCTGCGAATTTCACAGGTACGTATACTTTGTCGTTAAGTGTCACACCGTGGACTCTTTGAAAAAATCCCATTTCTGCCGCTTGCACTTGAAATAATACTTTTTCAGTCATAACCCAAGATTCATGGCCATAGGTAAGGATCGGAACATAAAGACCGATTTAAAAACTGACAGCTTTGCAGTGTTTGATGCAGAACTGCGTTAGCTTTACCAATCCGTGTATCAATCTTCTCGCCCCGCCTTCCGTCACTCGTAAATACCACCCCAAGGTACTTGAACTTCTCCACCTGCTGCAGTGCATTAATTGCCGCTCACTTGCAACGTACACTTCCTTGGACGTATGGAGAGGCGTAATACCTCGTCCTTTTTGGGTTCGGTCGCACGAAGCAGCAAACCAATCGAGTCCGAAGTGCATGCTAAAGACCCTGTTGAGAAGATGCTAGCTGTACCAAATCGTCCGCAAAAAGTAATCGGTTGATCCTGCAGCTACCAACTGTGACACCCTACTCGACTCGACTGTATTCTACCAATAAAAGTATTCTTACAAATGAAATACACACACCGAAAACCGTCGTCAGCACAGTGAAAGCTTTTCGACCCTCTGTTCAACATTGTCTATGGAAAGAGATCCTTTCTCAGCAGAGAATCAGACACTTCAAGATCTTACAGAGTATATATTTCGCCTACGATGTAGTCATCATCAACTCTTATTCAAATAGAATCAACATTACGGAGTTTCTGTAATATTCTACATAAACCTTCTTCGGCATATGCTTCGGGAATATTTAATTTTCCATAGTTTAAGGTCTCATTCAGCAAAGTTCATAAACAAAGTTGTAACGCCACTACCACAGCTGCGACTAGGAGAACCTAGTCAGGAAAGTTTTGTGTGAAGTAAAAATCTTACATACTTCGTAAAACACAGCATTCCTTTTATTTTTCAACAGTTATTGCAATTTACGTAAAGTTAACGCAGACATAGAATTTAGTTTGCGTCAGACGCGTGGTCAACATCACAAGGGTACTCGAGAAACACAAAAATGGTTAGCCATAGCGCAGTACAGAGCAAGTGTTAGATGATAGCCATAAACAACACAGGGAAATATCAAACACTGAAACAACGCACCAACGATACCTACATTCACCCATCATCAAATTTTAATCCGGCAGTGGGAAGAACATTTAACACATTTTAACGTCAGGTTTTGAACTAACTGGCTAAAATTGTCTCGATCAAGGTTTCAAATGTTTTGCAAGATATTTTTAGCTTGAGACTGACAACCGTTTGTTTTCATTAAATTCAAAGCAGGATTTAACGTTTGGTATTTTACTAGTTTTTATAAAATCGATCTAATTACTGTACTGTACGCATTTGGATTGCGCATATTCTCGACATGGTGGGGGTGATAGAAAAATGACAAGAAAAAGCAAAAATCATGAGGCGCCACGAAGTACACAGAAGGTTTAGGTTGCTACACAAAGGCGATAGAGATGTAGCACCAACACCGAAACAACGCACCTACAACTATAGCTGGTCACCGTCATACAAGAGCATTGAATAATGGAGGCAAAGTGAAGATTTGTAAAAAGCATCAGACTTTTGAAATGATCGGATAAAAAGTTGTTATGAACACTCACATCGGTGAATGAAGCCATACAGATATTTTCTACACAAGGGGTCAGAGATAACCAAAATATCATTAAAAATGTTTGTAGCATAAATTTGAAAATTATTTGATTTATTACTAAGAATTATAAATGCAATAAAATAATGGTCCCTTGTATCTCTGTCTCCTTAATAAATTGTGGGGTCTGGACCCCTCCGAAACCCCTGTTCGATCGCTCAGAATTGAGAGCTATGTTGAAATTGCCCAAACGATTATGCAAGTGTTACTAACTGATGCTCCTGTATGTTACGAAGTGCTATTTACGAGAGTCTTACACAAACTTGTAGATTTGGTTTTATGGAGGATATTCTAACGTGGCTTCAAAAAAAGATGAGCGGATTGAATCATTTCATCTTCCGCAGCTTTATTTGCAATTCGCCTGCTAACGAGTCTAGGTTTGTTGTGAACTTACTTTTCGGGACACTGTTTTCAACACCTTTCACTCTGATGCACAATGATAGAGCGACATCTCGGGTGTGATACTGCGCAGTTCCTTTCCGTTGTTTTATTGACAGGCTTTCATTCAAGTGTGACTTTTGACTAAACTGGTAACCGCTGTGATATGGACCTTGACCCTGTGTGAAGCACGTAAATGCTATTTAATAAAGCGCTTTTTTTAGAACTTTAGGAGACAAGCTTTCAACGCTATAAACTGACTTGTGGTGAAACACGCAGTAGAAAAAGAGTATTAATTTTTTAATATTGGCATGATGAGAAGCACGACAGAAAGCGCGCAAATATTCAAACATAAGTTGGAAACAACTACACTAAAATGTATTAGAAATGCAGAAGATACACGGCCAATGGCTGGATACTTTGAACCAGCAGAGTCAGGGGGGATGCATCGCGCCACCAGCAGTAAAAAGTATATTGAAATTAATTTTTTGAAACACGTTGTACAATTTTCTTTGCTACTGGTAAGAGCATATCAACGGAGAGTGGTAGGGTTCCATGCATCTTATCCAGTACCATTAAGATTTTTAGTCTTTTCAAAGATCCAAATTGTGTCCTTTTAACATCAAGCAGTTTAAACAAGAAATCGTTCGCACTCTAAACCATACACCTCATAAAATGCATGAAAATTGACGTTTTCTGTTGCAACACAAGTGCGAGTAACGCGATTCAACGTTTTGCACACTCCAGCGGATAGTTTTGATCAAGCTCATTTTTTGAAAGTCTACAATGAATGCTTTTGATTAGACATGGAGGATAATGCAGAGACGCGATCTGCAGTGAGAGTAACAGAAGAGCTGCTTTGTCATAACCTAAGCAAAGCGACTGATTTCACCCAACCCGAACTTTGCATTGCACCAATCGTAGCATTCTGTGGAACAGGTTGTGAATTGAAACACGCTGTACAGTCGCCGTCTGTTTAGTAAAAGACGAGCAACAAGGAAACCGGTTGATGGCCTTGACCATTTTTGTCTGTCTGACATATTACATGGGAATGCTTGATATTTGCTCGTTTGTGATCATTCCCTCCGGTCAGTTAGATCAGGCTTAGAATGTATCAACACAGTTAGTTGCAGTTCTGGTTTTGATTTGATCGTTGCAGTTTTGCTGTTGATAGTGGAATATGAGTGAACCATATTCAAAGTGAGCCATAGTGCCACAAGGTAAAACCCTGAAGTTGTTCACGGATTTTTATTCGCAAAAGCATCTAGGCGCTTGTGGGGGAGGCGCCTGTTACCTTGATTGTTACAACACCTTTACGATCGCCTTGCGGTGCATTTCGCTAAACTATTAAATGTGGTTCTATGATTTTTTTCGTTCGCGTAAAAATCAATGAAGTGTTTTCTAGACTTTCATTCCTGTTTACAGGACTTTCGCAAGTTTAATATTTTTAAAGTTTCCGTTGCTCTGTATCCTAATCTGATCAGGGAAAGCAGGCAGAAACAGAGAACAACTTTTCTTTCAAACTTCAAGGCAGTACAAGTTGATAGCAATATTGCAAGCATCTGTTATGTTTGTTGAGTTAGTTTTCATTTTCATACTGCGTAAATTGATGTAGTTCACTAACGCAAATTTTTATATAAAGGAAAGTACAATATATTTTGATCATCCCGCCACCAAAAATTACTGTATTGGCCCCCAACCCGAGTTTAAACTTCCAAAAATCGTTCCAATGGCTCATGAATGGCAAGTGAAGGTCTTCCACTGCGAATTTTATAGATTATGCCGAAACGTCTATGTTTGATGACAGAAAAAAGCGAAAGAGAAAACTTAAAGCATGAAGGGGGGGTCGTGTCCTGTGTCGAGTTAAACTTTGAGTCTAGGTTTCAAAGCCTTAGCAGTACTTATTCAAAGTTCAGAGCGGTATGTAAGGCCTTCATATAGTGCTGGATGATCGAATTTCGAAGTTTTTGATGCATTTTTGTTTTGATTTAGCGCTTATTTGCAAAGCCTTTTTAGATAATTTTCCATATCTTGGTCAATGAAAAGCGATTATTTCTTGAAAATGTCGAATTTCCCACGAAATACTTAAATTAAACTCATTTTCACTTCACTGCTTGAACGATAACAGTTGAAAACTTCCACCGTCGAATCTACGTGGAAACAGTTACGCTTGTGCAACCGACGCACTTCCATAACATCGTTATCGAACGAAAGAATGATTTGAGTCAACAAATATTCGGAGCAAGGATTAATAAAATTTCACAGACACATTCAGTTGCAGCGTTATATGATATTAACCCGCAGCAAATACATTAACTTATATGTCAAACCACCAAGCACTTCTTTTAGGACACAAATAGCCCAAAGTTGTCTGGCGTCCACAAGCTTGTCCTAAATTCAACGGATTCCTTGTTACGCTTTTAAGCAAGGTTAACTACAAAGTCCAAAACGTGGAACGTAGCACATAAAACTCAGTGAGTGGCAACAGAAATTTTTTAACAGCAAAATTTATAGACGAATTTGACGAATCATCACAAACATTCTTCATTTGTACTATCGAGTCGTCTCCGTTGTCAGCAACATGCGTCAGCTTTGCAACTTGTAGGTTGGTTGTTCGCGCCAGGACTGACCCCAGGAATATGGTCGAAGGGGTTATTTTGCGCAGGCTGAAAATAAAAAAGTGAGTTGTATTGCTGCTTCAAGTTACACAATACAGTTACGCAATATAGCAAAGACTAAAGGGAAGTGTCCTGGTGGTATTTGTGGTACAAACGGTCATTTGCGTTGTAAACACCACAAACAAAGTAAGGGGGTGGCGGCGACATATGTGCAGGCGCAAGCAAATTTTTGAGGGTGCTAAGGATTTTTGCCCAATTTCCCCAAACCTGCCCGAAAAATTTTTGTGTGACTTTTGCTTACAAATTTTCTCCCACAGAGATCATGACGACCTTCTTTTGGTGTGACCTCCAGAAAAAGGTCTTTATTCGTTTTTCTGCAAACGTTTGGCGCCGTGTTTCAAAGTCAAACAATGTTCGACGCCAATTTTGTCCAGATTTTCCGGGATTTTGAAGAGATATTTAGGGATTTTGCTCGAATTTCAGGGAGTTTGCCAAAATTTTCAGGGATTTTGCCCGTATTTGTGACAAATTTTGCGGGTACGCTTGCACCCCCTGCACCCCCTCCGCCTACACCACTGGGCGGCGATAGCTCAATGGTAGAGTGTCCGCTCTCAATTGGAAGGTTGGATGTTCGATCCACTTGACACTGAGTGAATTGCCGCAGCCCTCCTTGGCAAGAGAGTTCACCTCAACCGCCTCGGCAAAAAGCAATTTTCAGGCTTCGGCCTGCCGCTAATTGCCGTCATCAAAATCAATTCTAAAAAAGTATTTTTCTAGTCCAACAGTTGTTTCTGTTACAAAACATGCATCATTAGTTCATATAACCTTGTTACATGTTCTCATATCAGCATTTGTTGCACAAATAGCTACCAAAAAAGATGAATTTAAGCCAGCTATGTCCAACCCGCGGCCAGCGGGCTGCATGCGGCCCAGTCGAAGGTTTTGTGCGGCTCAGTTTAGGTGTTCGCTGTAGTGAAAATATCCTACCTACTGACAACCTGTCCTTATTTTCATAATCTTCAATTATAAATTTTAATACAGGTGGTCCTGAGTGCCACTTTAACACGTCTGTTGCCATTGCGAATAGGATTCAAACGTTTTCAGTACATTAGCTTAAGCTCAATTTAGTTTGCTAAGATCAAAGTAAGCCATTCAACGTGCGGCCCTCATTAATATGTCATTCAATGTGCGTCCCTGATCAAGACAGTGACATGATTGTTGGTCTGTAAGCCATTTGGGTTGGACATAGCTGATTTAAGCAAATGCTGCAAAAAACAATAAAAATGTGGCATAATTACTTTCAAATTCAATCCATGCCAATCCAGGAGCGCTATAGCAGACATCTGATCCCAAACTGGTAAGCATGTGATGAAGTCTAACAGGGTTCGAATAGACTTTGCTCCTAGCCGTTATGCAGTATTGTATATTGCACACGAGCAAGTAGTTGATGTTTTCGTTACCATGAAAAGCATTTTCTTGCTGGAATATTTTTATTTAAAATGGAACTTCAGGCCACAATGGGCGTGTTTGTATAACTCGCCATTTTCACCAAATCCTCTGTTTCCGAAACCATGTTTCAATTGTTGTTATCTGTCTGTCTTAGGTCTTGAAACGAATACACTCATCTATTCAATTTGAAAATATAGCTTCATGAGCTTGTTGTTTCATCACCTTTATTAGACAAGTTATCTCTGTGGGTGCACATAGCGCCGGCCACGCAATCACCTGCCTACTGACACTCATACATTTCACGTCAACGCTTACTAGACACAACAAAAATTTTGTTTGTCTTATAACAATTTATTTTGGAACAGAGGTGAGCAAACGATAATTTTTCTTCGTTTTCATTCGAGATCGAGTCAGGTTGAGATTTGCCAAAACCTGCGGCTGGGGATGATTAATTATTATTTACGTTACGTATATTAACTGTTTATGTATTTTGACAGTTTTATGAATACAAGTAGTGAGCGTTTTCCATGTTCGCATCCTGCTATCTACAGTATTCTCTTTTGATAAAAAATCATATATTATTGAAGAACATTTTCCTTACTTCCTTGACTTGAGCGCAGCACGGTGCTTCCCCGAACGTGAATTCTTTCTTAAAACGAGAAGACTTTAATATTGCAGCTGTGGTCCCATCAACCAGTACTGGCTGGTCTCGTGGAAAGTCCAAGTCTTGGTCAAACTTGGAAAACATACAAAAAAGATGATCTGGGCTGATTCGCGCGAAACTTGTCAAAAGTCTGAAAAAGTAAATTTCGCGATTTCATTCTTAAACAGTAGTATTTATGTCTAACACCAGCAGTTGTGAGCTACCAGTGGTAAACAATACTTTCGATGAAATGTTTCAAGAAGGGAAATCACATTGATGCAATGATATTTTCGTTTAGCAAAATAGTAAAGTCACAGCAGTGACCACACATCAAGCCAATCAGTCGCAATTTATTTTCACCAGAAAACTAGTTTCACTGAAAATAAATTGCGACTGATTCGCTTGATGTGTGGTTGCTGCTGTGACTTACTATTTTGCTAAATGATGAAGGCAAGCTTGAATCACTGCAAAAGGATGGAGGACCAGGCAGGAGATTTCCTCAAAGAGCTGGCTGCAAAACTAGAGCTTGTTTTGTTGATATTTTCTTATGTAGGCCTACACTTTATTGAACAATGTTTTCTGTTAAAATTCCAAACCAATACGATGTTACCGTCGGTTCGTGTTATTTTTATAATATCTGCTGTGAAAGTTAGAAATGTTTCTGGTGCAGAAGAATAGGCTTTCTGTTTCATGTCGGTGCTTGTCACTGTTTTCAGATGATGGTCGTCTAAATTTTTGCTAAGTAGACACAAAAATGCTTTATGTTTCTTGTGCGAATAAGCAGAAACCTGCAATAAATCTGGAAAAGGAGTAAAATGTCAGGTTACGATCCAAAATATCACATTGCTACAAATAGGTCAAGTCTCAACTTGAGACTGTCAAGTAAGGAGAAAGAAAGGAGGCAATTTCATACATAACATGTAGCTTAGCCTTTCACATTAGGCAATCTTCACTGCAATGGGTTGTACTTAAAATACTACAACTTACTTAAACGTTTACAGCTTCTAAAGTCACATTATGAAAACCAAAAATCCACTCCAGTTTAGACAGTTAAATGTGTAGCCTACTGAACACAGCATGCTAAGAAAAAAAGCAATATGGGGCTGATACAGGCAAATGCTGCAGTCTATATGATCACATACCAAGGAATGTGTACAAACTCACATTTCCAATGACAAATGACTTATAACTTCAACATGAATATTTTATAAAAATAGCAGTGCTTCACTGGACTGCATTAGCATCAGTGAATTATGCAGTGCATCAAATAGTACAATTGCTACTGTTCATGAAAACTTCACTTAACAGCATCAAATTGAAACAGTAAAACTTGGCGGGATGCAACATACGAAATTCATTGCATGAAACAAACGGAAAATATGAAAACCTAAACAGTATTAAATCGCTGCTACATTCAGGGCCGGATGAACCATTGGGCAAACCGGGCAAATGTCCGGGGCCTCGCGCTTGAATACCAAAACACTCCTTTGCTTTGGAGCATAAAACTGGGATAGACTTAATAGTTTCATTAACACTGAAAAAGCCTTCAAAAAACTATACAGGTTTTATTTTGAGACGTTTCGGATTATTTCTAATCCATCTTCAGTCCGCTATGGTGCGATTTGTTTTTTTTCTCAAGATGGATTTTTCAGGTTTTTTTAGTGTTGATGAAATTCCTTTACTGGTTTATCATATTTTATGCTCTTCACCACGCGTCAAAATCGTCGAGCTTTTTGATTGTTGCGTCTAGTATACAGATTAAGGAAACTGACAACTTGGCATTTATCGTTTTTGAATGACTTAAAATAATTGAACAATACAGCACCACGCTTTATGACCCAAGAATTAGATGGAAATCAATGCATCCATTGGCGTCCGCAAAAATTTTTCCAGAGGAGAAACGTCGAAATTTTGCTTATCTTTTTTCAGGTTGCTGACGATGCATTGCAAATGGATGTTCACAAAACGCTTTACCCTTTTTACCCCATTAGACTGTGCTGGCTGAAACTCAATTCTCAATCTTTTGTCTGAAATGTTTTCTGCACTTCAGCTATCAGAAATGCTTTTTCTTTTCATAAACTGCCTAATATCCATTTTTCGAGTACTGTCTGCAAGTAAGTCATGGTTTGAGAATAATTAATCATCGGCCAGAACAACATGAGCGGTGAAAAAACAAGAAAATTAGACACTTTCGCAAAGTTGTTTCAAGCAATGAGAAGTAGAATTATATGTTGACAAGACTATCGGACAACTTACCAAAGTTAGAGCACCACGCAGGGTTAAAAATACTGAGCAGATGAACTACGAAAACTCGCCACAGCAAATATAGCTTTGCACTTATTGCTCACTAAGAAGTCAGAACTAAACCTTAACGATAAAGACGTATTCCCACAAGCCTACATAGACGCATTCTAACAAGCCCCGTATTTTTATACTGTGTGAAAAGAATCGAAAAGAAACCTGCATAAGAGTCGTTTGATTAATCTATTCACTCGGGCACATTGCTCACAGTCTAATACTAACAATGAGTTTTTCAAACTTGGGGAAGCACTGCTATCAAAAGTGTCACTGTATCGCTGCATTACCTGCCAAGGTATCTGTGTTCAGCAGTCACATATAGGGCTCCCATCCAGTGATTTCAAATAAACCCATATTGCACACCAAAAAAAAACATATTCGTACGATAAAAACTCAGAACGCTTGTGTTACGAACAAAAACATGTGAGTGTACTTATTTCAATAGAAACGACAATCGAATATTGATTTAATTAGTTGCCAAATGCTTATCGTGATCGTGAGAGTATCAGTTTGACATCAAACAAAGCGCTGTTGTGCACTAGATCACGAAACATATTAGGTGAACTATTGTAAAGCTCCCATCGCAAAACTTCAGTCAAGTAGTATAGTTCAAATTGCTTTGCGTGATATTTCGTTGAGGACATTATTTTATAAACGGTGTAACTTTTGGTCTGCGAGCAGTGGCGGATTAAGGGGGTGCTGACTGGGCTACAGCCAGGGGCCCCCAACATTTAGGGGGCCCCCAATCCTTAAGTCGTAAAAAGTGTTATGTGTGAACAATACGATGTAAAAGATACCATCGACAATTGGAACTAATAAGTAGGTGCTCTGTGCTCACTCATTGAAATTGCTTCGTTGACATGATTTTCTGTGACGTGTGGTCTGATTGATTCTGTGAGGTGTGGTCTGATCGACACTCACTACCAAGTCAGTACTTCAAGGTCTAAAAAACTTAAGGTATTCCATTCGCTTGTCTTGTCTTGGTTTCCGTTGCGCATGCGGTATCCACGTCATTTGAACATCGGTGCTGCAGACAGCCCCGAAGGAAGTTGTGAACTTGTTTCAGTGGTGTCAAGTCTCTCAACAATGGTGAAAGTAATTAGATTTTAGCTTAGGATAATAAATCATGGTGTTATAAGGCAGGACTGCCAGAGTTCGTATAAACGGCACGTATATATCCTCGTGTACTTGAATGTGCTTCGCTTGCCACCGCACCATCCTTCTCGGGCTATCCTGGACTTCGACCCCCCACGCACCGGTTGGTTCGACGTGGTCAAACGCGATCTTGACCAGCTCGGCCTCGATCCAGCCGCAATTGAACCCCTCGCGCGGGGCCGTGATAAATGGCGGGCTCTCGTGAATCTGGTTGGCTCAACGCACGACGGGCACCGTGCACGAGACACGATGACGATGTACTTGAATGTATTTGTATGTTCTTTGTTACTGTGGTGCATGTTTAAAGTCAAGCGCGTTGCGTGTGGCGTGAAGACCTTACACCAGCGTGGTGCAACTACTTCTGACCTACGGGCCATTCTACAACATCGCGACAACTCGCGGGCCATTTCAAATAAAATGATATAACCTATAAAAGAACCGATTGACAACAGCTAAAACTTAAAAAAGGAAGACAAGTGAGTGCATCCTTGAAAGGAGTGGATCATTGAAACAATAGCAAATAGCAATTTATTACAAATCTCTACCAGTGGGATGCCTGTGGCTGAGGGGTAAATTACCCCTCAGGGGTAATATGCGATTCTTCGGGGGGTAATGCA
>JGI24021J15306_10003837_pt1 | contig 17183 bp, 10 predicted proteins | sample Ectturendosymbi1_FD_15306 | JGI IMG/M metagenome (IMG submission 15306) | reverse complement strand
TGGCTGCGCCTTTGCATGTGGACACCCGCAAATTTCATTATCAAAGGCCGCATGCGGCCATAAGGCCGCAGGTTGTGCACCGTTGCCGTAGATGGTTTGAACAGCTGTCTAGCCTTATCGGCTGGAGAGTTATAGCGTTTTAAACCTGCACCAAAATTTTGGCGGGCGCGGGACTTACACGGCTGTGGGCTGGACATGGCTGTGAACAAATTCAGGAAACCAAACATTCTGCAGGGGGAAAGTGTGCTGGTTGTAAACTTTCTTTATTGATGGTGAATGCAGAGAAATGGAAGGCAAAACTAAAGAAATGGGGGCGATGCCAACTTGCTATCGCAACCCTCTAACTACCGCTTTTTTTACAAATTTTGCACCAATGTAACTCACCAGCAGATTGAGCTAGATAGCTGTTTAAAACCTCAAAAGATTCGACAAGTCTTCTAGTTCAGATGAAAAAAAAAATTTTTGTTTAGGGTTTTTGTGGGGGTAACGTCATAAAAGGGAAGGTTTTTGGCCAGTGGTTCTCAAAGTGGTCAATATCGACCCCCAGGGGTCAGTTGGACCATCCAAGGGGTCGATAAGTAGTCACGGGGTCGAATGGGGGTCACTAAATCGCCAGGGGGTCAGTGAATAACTGCTGGGGTCTACTGGAGCAATGAAGCCTCCAATTCAAAGATATTGTTAATCGGGTAAGGAATGCAAACGTCGTTTTTCAACAAATCAAACAAAATTAAGAGGGCTGATCAACTCTCAGCTACACTAGTTTAAAAGTACATTTGATTCGAAAATCGTCCATTGTGATGACATTATGAAAACTGTTTTGTTTGTTACATCACAAACAATATTGTAGCGCATGTGTCGCAGTTCGGCAGTTGTTATTCCTTGCATTAGTAACTGTTGGGCTAAGGCACGGGGTTTACAGAAGATTGTATACTTTAATTGGGGGTCAACGTGCAGAAAAGTTTGAGAACCACTGTTTTCGGCCATCTTGGCCCACGTTGCCGGCCCTGGGCCCCAACCGTGAGAAGCACCGTTTTCTCACCTAGGACTTGGTAATACTGATACGCTTCGGTAACTATGGCGGATTATTTACGTCAACAGCCATCTTTTCAAACTCGGGCAAATTAACTGGTTGTCAAACGCATTATACGATGATTAAATATTCCGTTTCCACACAAGAGAAACACACGAAGTTCCAGCAGATGCTAAGGCCTGTCCACAAGAAGTATTTCGAACACCTATAAATATAATGTGCGAGTTTGTCAGGAGCACGACTACAGAATTTTTACTCATGGTCTCACGAAAAAACTGATTTAGATTTGGTAAGTCCTAACCTACCACCTTACCGTGCAGTGTGCACCACCGGCAAGATCTTCAAGTTATTACTTGCTGTTGGTACAAACGCAACAGAACATATTTTGCAGAACGTTTCGACTAGAACAATGTTTTATTTAGTATAAATGGAGCAGAACGAGGGTATTGTCGCACAAAAGCGAGTACTTTTTTAATTTTAGCAAAATTTCAATGAAAACAAAAAATGATTCATGCGATTTCCAAGTACACTTCCAGTAGTTTGAAACGTTTTCAAACTTGTGCAAAGACTGAACAAAGGTTTTTATGCGGTTTTCTGAATAGGTTATTTCTTCATACCAATAATTTGCACAACGCGAAACGAATATATTTAACCACACAACTAAATTATTTGTTTCACCTCACCCTCCAGGAGAGACTTTTGATAAAAGGCCTACATTTTATTATAAAATGAATTCCACTTTTAATTGAACGACATTCAAAGCTCTCAGCAGTCCTTCCAATGCTGCTTGGAAGTACATCTAGTCCAACAAATGGTTCCAACAGACCAAACAATTTAGGAGCTAGCCAAGAAATAAAGCACTGCGATCACTCGCCAACATTCAGCATGTAACTTCGTTTGCCTTGCGTTTTTCTTGCTTGGGCGTAGCTTCATTGAGATGAGTTGGACCCAGGCCACCAAGCGGACTGTTCTACAATTTTCATGATGTGAAAGCATTCATAAAGAAGTCTGTTGACACGCTACTTTCTTCTTTGCGAAATCATTTCTCTTAGGTTTTCTTCACTACTTTTGACGCTTCTTTCCAGGTAGGTTTTCTTTGCCTACACAACAAAAGCAATTCTGGTGAGAAAATGTGAGGTAAATTTTCTGGGCATGGCTACAAATGATAAACATGCAGTGGTAAACAAACATGCATCTCTAGAAATTTGAGAGATCAGCTCCTTCATGACGGCCTACCTATTGTATTCTTTTGAAGTCGTGATTTTTTTCAGAAAAGACACTCATCTACTTGGCATCCCAACGTTTACCGTACGACGTAATGGAAGCCTTAAAAGTTTTTTTACAGAGAAGTGCAGCCAGTCTCCTACAGTCGATATTTGTTGCCAGGACTATGACAATATTAAAAACAGGAATGTATTGCAGAAGACGCATCACAAGCGTGTGAATCGCCCGAACACAATTTGCTGCCTTAGCGCTTTCTCGAATGGTATATTGGGGCGAATACTGGTGGGAAAGAATTAGCGTTAATAATAAGCGTTGCCATAAAGCTCTCATGGCCCAGGTTTGTCAGAATTCTCAAAAACATTACTTGTTGATCGACTTGAAAAACATCGCTCATATATCATCTCTTTTCAAAGGTATGTTTTAAGATGACGTTCATCTGCCCAGCCTCAAAAACTCAACACAGCTGAAGTAGCAAGAACAAGTTTCGTAGTTCAATTGCAAAAACATGAAAAATTCCTACCAACTGGATTTATTTTGTATGTTTGAAATAAATTTACTGAAATGTGGAATATTTCAAACAAACATCGGAATTCCAAATGAAGATTAAAGCAAACACAGTAAGTTTCGTTTACTCGTACAAATTTGACCGGCATGGGGTGGAATACGAATCAGAATATCGGGGTAATAAGTCAAATTATTATCTGACTACTTGCACAAAAATGTCAATCACGGAGGTTGTTGTTAAACAATAGTCGTTGTTACAATATTACTCACAATAGCTGTTGTTACTTAACTCAACAAGGAAATTGAGCTTAACAACATTAATGACATTTCAATTTTTTTTTAAATGTCACTTTAAAAAATGTGGCACTTTCATTAAACAAACAAAGTCTTATTCTGATGCAACAGACTGCTCTCAAATGTATCACCATTGTGCATAGCTTTATCTTATTTTACCAGTCATCTAGATTCAGATCTTACATGCTGTTAGTTCAGAAGTTTAGTCATCGCACCCAAATTTGTATTATAGTCTATATTGTACAATGAAGAGATTTAGAGAAACTTTCAGTTGCAAAAGTATTACACAACTGATACTTTTACCATCCATATTCGTTGTTTTGCTCCTGGTCCAGGTGTGCCCATTACTAAAACTGTTGTTATTAAATCAAATTTGTTCTTAAAATACCGTTCCTGTTATTATATTATCTATTAATAAATCTGAAATGGCTGCAACCAAGGTGGATTTAAGCAGCATATACTGCATTAATCAAGTTATCACAAAGTCAAGCCATTAGAACCGTAACTTTTTTTCACAGTTTAAGAACCTGTAGTAATGATTGGCTTCATATGCAGACTTAATCAGTCCAGTCATGCAACATGCTACACAAAAGAACTGAATAACAGATAGCCATAAGCAGCAAAAAATGCACAACGAGTGCATCATCAATCACTGCTGTGATCACTGCCATCTTTGCCACACAGGGTTTTATCAAAGGTCTTTTTTATTTATAGACTAAATGCTCTTCAGCACAAGCAATACTTTGTAGATATAAGCAACAATGAGCATTGATATATTTTCTTAAATATTTTTTCCTTTGAACTATTATGAACGTGTTCTTTATAATTCTAAGAAAAATGCGCTTTACCAACTAAATACATTACTTCAATACTTTCCACATAATAGAAATATGCAATGGAATTCATAGGAACCAACAGAAACAATAGGTTGCAGACGGGCAGGTGCGATGAGGAATGGTATTTCATTGACTATAACCAGGCTTGATTTTGCAGCTGCTGTTAGATTTCAATTAAAAAAATTCCATTTAATTAAACAATGCAACATAAGCAAGAATTAGCTGAGCGCTCAGCATGTGTGAGTAGTCTTACAATAGGAAGAAGCAGCCAGGCCAGCTATGTCCAACCGAAATTGCTTCCTGAGCCAAAAATTAGGCCACAATCTTAAACAGGGGTGCACATTGAATGACTTACTTTGATCTTAACAAACCAAATTTAGTTTAAGTTAATTTACTGAAAGAGTTCGAATTCTAGCTGCAATGGTAACGACTGTTTAACATCTTTCACCACACCGTAAGTATGATTTCATAGGCAAGTTTAGTGGCCATGGAACAAGGGTAGAAGAAAACTAGTAAAAAGTTCTGCACCAAATGGTATCAGTGGATGTATGGAAAACTCCCAGCATGCAGTACAGACATGATACAAGTGGCACTGAGGGCCACCTGCATCAAAAATGTCAAATATAAGATCATCAAAATTAGGACAGGTTGTCCGAATGTAGGCTACTTAAACTCCAGAAAAAACGTAAACTGCGCTGCATGCGTCTCAAGGGCCGCAGGTTGGGCATAGCTGATCTAGGTGCAAGATTTTAATAAAAACAATTTTTGTGCTTTCACTCTTTGGATTCCTCCTGCTTTGGATGCCTGGGGCCATCGCCTCCGTGGTCTCATGTTATTTTTTAATGTTCAGTGGGATATTTTCAATAAGTGCCACAAGCTATAGCCTCATCATTAGGTGGGCTTATCAACATTAGATTTTGGCAGTTAAGAAATCTGGAAAAGGTAACGTTATTCAATTTCAGAACTGATCTTTTTCTGTGTGACGCAGGTGTCAGAAAATGACAATGTTCAAATGAGATTGTGCAGTGGGTGCGTTTGCGTGGGTAATTAAGAGTTCAGATTGTAGACCTGCCAGCCGACAGGCAATATGGGTTTCATAAAAGGTTTTACTCCTTTGTTCAACAGCACCCTTAACATTTGTAGTCATAGAAAAGTCATTTCAACAAGAAAGTCTTACAAAAGGTGTTGCTCTCATTTTGATAAATTAGACATGATGAACCTTAGTTTGAAAGCCTGATGCAAGAGTGAAGGATACCATTTTCAAGCTGTGATACTTTCAACGTTTGATGATGAGCGCCCCAACATAAGGGCATTTTATTTGCTATGCATGTTGCCGCAAAGACTTTTATCCGACAACTTGGATATTCTTTAACGCAATCGTTTGAAAAGGTGTTGGAAGAAGCTTTAACTATCAGCTAGACCAAGTTTGCAGGTCACAATGAAGGCAGTGCTTCTCAGCCAAAGCCGGTTTTAAACCTATTCAACCTATTTCATGAAAATGGGTTCCGTACATTAAGAGGGAGACTACCGCTACTACTGACAGGGTTGATCTAAAAGACAAACCACTAATGAAACGTGAAGTGAACAATGCAGTGAAACATTCTTAACATGACTGAGATTATATTATCAAAATTATCATTGCAGAATATATACTTTTTTAAGTTAAAGATAGGGATACTGCATGAAATACTGACATACACAAATGTTTACATCTGTAAAGTAGGTACGCTGCCATATCACTTCTCTCAATTTTTTTGATCGCCTGGAATGAGTAAATGATTAAAGCCAAGTGGTGTGGCTTACCGGAGACTGAACGCTAACAGGAAAAAAAAATAAACGAAATATACAGGGTTCATATATGCATATGTAAAAAAAAAGCAGAAAAAATAGTAAGAGTAATGATGAAAAAGGTGGCAACAAGCAGAAAAAGCAAGACTCATACTAATCGATACTGAAAATCAAGACCCCTTTCAATTTGCATGTGTTTGATTGTGATGTTCAAGATGCTTATTTATTCCTTATATCTTTAGTGAGCATGAAATATTTTTTCTTTTTTCATTTTAAATTCTTGTAAGCAAGTTTGAGGGGTGGAAGGGGCGACAATTTTATGGTCAGCTGCAGGTGGCACTTAGCTTTGCTACACCACTGGGACTGTGTTTCCCAACCTTTTTTTAGCTTGTGGTACACTTTTAGTGACAGCTGTTGTGGGGCCCACATGCATTTTACTGTTAATAGGAAACTCGAGCTTGCTTACTGTATATGTCACATGTGTCGAACTGGTGGCCCGCAAAGCTTAAATTTTAAGCCTCAGTCTACTTAGTTTTTTTTGGAACAATAGTAGTTTATACCTGTTTACAAAGGTGAGTGATGGTCTTTCCCATGATATAACTTTCCTATTTCAGTCATCTTGCTAACCTGAAGTCTCTCTTTCTCTAAAAAAGGTATTCAGTTTTCAGGCTACTTTCACTGCGACTTAACCATGATTACGTCACATAGTTGCTGGTTAACATCAGTGTAGTTGATTGTGGCTAATTCTCTTTAATGCACACTTTTTGGGTTCCTTTTTAAAAGCACACATGCAATACCACCTTAGCATCACTAAGCAGGCCTAGCCTTTGAGAAATCTCTTCTGATCCCAAAATGTACAGGAAAAGAAAAGTTGCAGATGGAAGGAAGTTTCAAGAAAGCTAGGAAAATAAATACATGTTTGTGCTTCAAGCAGAAAAACCGGTACGTCCTTTATGTCATGAGGCGGTGTCAGTCATTGCAGAGCACAATATCCGTCGGAATTTTGACGCCAAACACGGAGCCAAATTTAGCCTCCAGGTAAATAACAGATTTTTCCAAATTTTGAAAGGCAGACTGAAATCACAGCAGAAGATGCTCGCAAAAGCTATAGCAAAAAAGAGGCAGCAGTGACAACTAGCTTTATTTTGGCTGAAGAAATTGCTCGAGCTTCAAAGTTATTTTCAGAGGGTGCATTTTTTAAGCAGTGCATGCTGAAGGTGAGTACACAAGTGTGCCCCAGCCAGATACAAAGTTTAAAAAATGTCAGTTTGTCATGAAACACCATCGTGGACCGAGTTAAGCAACTAGCAGAAGATCTGGCATGATTACGATATTCAGAGGCAAGTAATATCGCTATACTGTGCAGCAAACAAGCTCCGAGACACATTCGATAAGTGGTCTCCTTCAGTAAAAACACTCTATTTTGTGCCTTGCATGCCAATGTATGCTTGTGAATTGTGCAGCAAATACACACAGGCTAGTATGAAGCGCTTTCACACTGCATACAACATTGCTTTACATACTCAGAAATGTAAGCATTCACCCACACCAAGTTAACCATTGTGTCAGGACCTTTAATGCCTTGTTAGAAACAGTCTGTATTGTTTTTAACAATGCTGTGCAAAACCAAACTAAGTTCGCAGGTTTTTGCAGTCATGCAGACAAAAATCACATTTACACTGTCTTAACAGTTACAACTGGCCCTTTGAGGGCAACCATAATGCTGATATGGCCCTCAGTGAAAATGAGCTTGACCCCCCCTGTGTTAACATAAAATCAATAGAAAAGCATCTAATTTTCAAGAAAAGTTTTAGTCAAACACCAAAAAATTGTAACATTTTGAATATTTTGCAACCCTCCTGCGATGTGTTTACAGCCCACTGGTTGGGAAGTACTGCTCAGGGTTCCTATGCAATTTTGAATATAAATTTCCAGACCTTTTCCAGACTTTGTCCAGCATTTTTCTAGACTTATACTTTTCTGAACGACATACCAAAGAACAAATACATGCACTATAATAGTTAACACAATGAAAGTAAAATAATAATAATCTTGCATTAAATATTAAGAAAATGCATGTCAAAAGATAATGTCTGGAAAATTATTTTCTTTTTCCATTCTAACAGACCAAAAAATTTTTTTCCAGACTCTTCCAGACTGGAAAATGACCAAACTTTTTTCCATATTTTTCAAGATTCCATAGGAAACCAGGCTACTATAGGATATGCTGTTTTTTCAAAGTTACGTGTTTGTACAAGTATAATAGTAAAAATTATTAAAATATATAATTATTTTAAAGATATCATGATAAACCACTGCCCACCAAGAAGTAATTAAAACTGGTTTGTATGCAGGAATGGATGGCAATATTCAAACTTAACACTCTATTCCAAGGGTGGTCAAACCTATTCTGTGTATGAGTTGTGTATCGTAAAACCGAAGTTACAAAGAACCGTAACATAAAAAATCTAAAAACACAAATTTATTTGCAATTTACGCTTCTGTGACATAATTATACTGCATGGCATGCTAGCCACCACAGTACCACTTTACAATATTTCTACACTTTGCAATAGAAATAAAAAACAAATGTATATAATTTTTGGGAAAGCTCAAAGAGCCGCACACTTTGCCAACCCCTGTTCTATTCCATCAAACACCAATGATACCAATTAAGTCCAAACAAGTGTGAGAAGTCTACTGTTCCATTACCAAAAGATAACCTATGAAAAAACAGAACTTCCAACTAATAAGACCAGTCAGATCTGCTTTTTTGGTCATTGACCAAATTTTTTTGAAATACCAAAAAAGTTAAGTAAATTTCATCATAATGCCCGTTTTAGTCATAAAAAATATCCAAACATGAAAACTAACAGATGCTTTTTAAGGCTATTTCGGACACAAGATCAAAATTTAAGAAAAAAATTCAAGTGGCAATTTAATCACTTTTACTTTGATGAGTTGAAAATCTTTAGACTTCGATTGGCCATCGAGCATTAATGGTTGCAAGTAATTGTCTAAAAACAACTATTAATTAATTAAACCCTGGGGTAAGGCTGCCCAACCCGCAGCCCATGAGGTTGTTTCAAGTGGCCTGTGATGTAGGAAGTTCGTAAGCACACTTTTTAAATTTTTTGTATTTTTTATAGGCTCGAGTATATTTGCCATCAAAACACACCAAAATTATACCTGTTGTTTCTGTTATGGGCCTACCTCCCAAAAACTTGTGTAACAAACGCTTAAAAAATATGTCAATTTTTTAGATTTGGTTTACATCCATACAAGCTGGCAACACTGTGTGCAACTATAGATTATCACCTCGTGTTATCACATAAAACTTATTAAAGGGATTTGTTACGTCACATGAAATGTTTGTAGCCCGCGACAAATCTCCTCATGCGAAAGTGGCCCGCAATACTGAAAAGGTTGAGCAGCTCTACCCTACGGTATTAATTAATTATCAACTTTTTGGCCAATGCTTGTCAACCACTACCGCTGAAGAAAAAACAGTTAAATTGCCAATTTAACTTTTTTCTCAGGCCCTGATTACGTCATCCAAAAATCTCTTAACCTCCCCCAATTGTGACGTCACACCAAAAAAATTCAACCTCAGAAGTGCCTAAATTTTTTAACATCAAACTTAGGAGATCTTCTGCTTTATTAGAGGGATTGAACAGCTCTCCGGGTCTATTGGCCGGCAAATTATGACTGGACAAAGTCCAAGGCTTTGCAGTCCTTAAAAGGGTTAAGCAGGAATATTATTTTGATGCAGTTTTTTTAATGACGACACCAGCTTCAAATAGAAGCGTAAAATCCACCACCTGTATAATCTTTGCACCTTTTTCAACAGGAAGTTATGTTTTGATGATTCACTGGTAAGGCAGATGAAGTAATGGGTACAAAAGGAAACTCAACTTACCTCTAGCTCTTTAATTTTTGCATCAGCATGCTTGTGTTTTTCATCAATTGCGGCAAAGATTACATCACGAGGTTGAAGCATAAACCTACACCAAAAAACTGAGTTTAATCTAAATAAGATTTTGAACCATTAGCACAAATGCTTTACTTACATACGACCAACACTTTCATACAATTTGGTCTGTTCAGGCAAAGCATTCAGTTCAGTTTTTGTTAAAACAAGCTTCTTTTTTGTGGTATTCATTGTCTCAATTTGAGCATCACTTATCTTCATTTGGCCTTGAGTTTCAATCATTTTCTTCTGAAGTTCTGTGAATGCCTGTAATTAAAAAAAAATAACTTGGTAATGCCACCAATTATTAAACACACTTAATGCTAAGATACTGCCATAAAAACAGATTTATCTTTGAACACAGAAAAACTTTTGTGGGCTTTATGCAAATTTTTTACCAATCATATCATTAAACACATGATCTCATTTTACTGAACTGAGTTGCCATAACAAATCTCAGACAATGAAAATGGTGTGTATGGAATTAACCATAATAATTTTTTGCGTCTGCAGTCATCTTTTGCCTATCATGTGTTTACTTCTGCAATGGGCAAATTATGGCCCATAATGCAGAAAGCAACGGCCTACAAAGGTTAGCTGCAAATGACCTACGAAATCAAAAGTATGGTCTTTCTGTACCAAAAATCATGATGTAGTATGAAGTACTAAGAACAGTTGCACTATTCTCTAAACCTGAGCTTAATGGGCAAAACACTTAGAGACACATTAATTCATGTTTTGTGCTAGTTCATTCCTAGCCATAAAATAAGATTGGAAAACTGTAGGGGAAAGATGCTCTTGTTTTATAGGGTGAAAAAGTGCTCTAACTTTATAGGGTAAAGGTACTATTAGTCTGCAGCCCCTAAAAACAGCCCACAAAAGCAGTATGCTTGTCTCTTCACTCATTTAATTGATTGTTTCTAGAATAAGGAACCAATCGCCCAACATCAAAGCATTGACAAGAGTAAAAGGGTGGATGCGAAAAGCAAACGTCATTTCACACTAGATACTTCACAATACTCTTACTTTAATGGTTCCTTTGTTGGTGATATAATTGGTTAAAAAATGGCTGTACCTTATCTTTAGCCACACTGGTTCAAAAAGTGCCACTCTTAGCTGAGCAACTGTTCTAAAAATAGTTCAAATTGCTCCTTTATATCAATCTGGCTCTCAAATATGTTCAAATTACAGGCCTAATTTCCTTACTGCCTTCGGTAAACAAAACACTTGGAAAACTTCTATATCACAGAATATACTTAAAACGTTTGGATCCTGTGTACGATATATTCATACTTTGAGCCACTTTTCTTGTGTCACTTTGCACCACCATAACTTACCAGCCAATTGAGCTAGGGACTTGTTCAAACCCTCTAAAGATGTGGAAAGTTTTCTAGTTTAGGTATTTTTAAAAATTTAGAAGTTTCTGATTTTGAGTTTTTTGTGGGTGACATCATAATGGGATAGGTTTATGCATTTTTGGCCGAGGTCAACTGGGTCCTGGGCACCAAAGCCAAGAGCCAATTTTTGACTCAAGTTTTTAGTGGAAACTAGGCTGTAACACAAATCTTTAAAGCCTTTGGTTGACCATCTACCAGTCCTGGTTCAATTTTATAGCCAAAAAAAAATTTTGATTTTGAAGGGGTTAACTGGTTGAGGCATAATAAGTTCTCTGAATCACAACAAAATCGACAACTAAACAAAAATCTATGCTCAGTAATGACTTGAGAATTATAATTTATGATCATCAGATATTAAAAGTGAACAGCTAAAGTCATGCCAGATAATAAGTTAAATTGAGAACCACACATCACTCAAATCAAAAATCACATATCACTGCGCTGTGTTGCTAAGCTCAGACACTATCTGGCTATATCGTCAGAACTGTTCACTTTAGTTTTTCCCCATCTCATTATGCAGTCACTTCTTGGGGACAACTTCACAATCAAACCTTAGGTAATTGAATTCATAATTCATGCAATAAAACTCTTTGTATTCTATCCTTCAGTATCTTGAATCCCAATATTTCTTTGTGCAGAAATCTATATCTGCTAAAACTAAATTATATTCGCAAATTTAAGGTGGCTCAGTTGATGCATACACTTAAATCCAAAAACCTACCAGCATCTTTTGTTAAATTAAACAATGTTCACACTCATAACCTGCTGTTTTTTTCGCTTAGAGACATTTGAATAGTGTAAAGATATGGCAAAGTAAAACATCTGCAATTCATCGAGTTTCTTCTCTGTTGCATTTGCAGGTAATAAACAACCAAAAGTGGTTGGAAAAATGCTAGGAATTAGAAAAGAATTTAACTTAGAAGTGGTGACAACATTTTTTTGAAAAATTTCAGTAGAACCCATAAATTTTGAACTCTCGAGTCTCAGAGTTTTTGATGAAGTCTCAGTCTCAAAGTTTTAACAACGTCTGGTCTCGACTACATCACTGATGTTTTGACTATCAAGGTAACCATGCACATCTGAAGTTACTTACAGCTTTAGTTTTTCAGCCCTGAACATCTATATTTAATGTAAAGCGTGCTGTAATTGTTTGCAACTAACAGTGAATTACAAAAACAATGTTTCTCTTATTTCTTATTATTTTGTTCTTTCTTTGTATTTACCCATGGAAAGGGCACATGTTTAGTAAACTATAGCCTCATAACATGGGACAATCAATTTTACAACTACATTGGCTGTCAATCAAGAACTTCCAGGCTTCTCAATTATTTTTTCTTTCCTTGTGTTTTGAATAATCTGTACATCATTTTTGTAATAAAAATTATCTTTGCCTATTTGCTGGATGCCATTAAACCAGTGGCGATTCCGGCACTTGGGTTTGGCCCAAGTCTTCGATTACATTTTACATTGTAGAACGTGACTTTTCTTGCTTTGTTTGTTGGTGCCACCACCCATTTTACTAATTAAAGTTTTTGACTCCTGCCCTTTTTATTGGTCCTTGTCACATTTCATATATTTTTATTTCATGTGTGGCCTTTTACGTTATGTTGCAAATGGCTAAAATCAAAAAAATAATTCATAATATATGTTCTCTAGGCTACTTTCACTACTGGTGCTGTGCAAAGTACAATACGCTACTTTGTGAATTACTTTATGGCACTGACTCAATCCTGTTGCCACTTGGAAACTTGTAGGTGTTTTACTGTGTTTATGTGCTTAGTCAATGTGCAATTGTTTCTGGTTATTTTTTTTGTTTTTCTTTGTTGTTTCCCAAATAAACTGAACTGTTCACAAAACATCACTAACTTTAAGACATGAGATTAAGCACAACTATCAATTAAGATCAGGAGATCAGGTTTTGATAAAACTATGTAGTACTAAGATAGCATTAATCATCATGAGCACAACTCTATTTTAGCTAAAGATAATGAAGTGACTACGGATACGCCTGTCCTGACGCAATTCAAATAAATAGGTCTGTTTGTCATTTAAACGGCGTGGGTCTCGTGGCATAGCAGTTATGCATCACGGCTGCTATGCTAATGGTTTACAGTTCAAATTCTCAATTTTTTACCTTGCTTTTTTTCAGGCTAATGTGTTACCTTTACGGACTAGTGTTAGGTTAGCATTAGCTTGGGGTTAGGTTGGGGATAAGTTAGCCTTAGCTTGGGGTTAGGTTAGCCTTAGGTATGTTAGGGTTAGGTTACCATTAGCTTAGGTTTAGGGCTACGGTTAAGGTTTATCTTCAACGTTTACTTCGTTTCTATCAAGCTTACTGAACTCTTGTCGTGCGTTACTGTTATGTCACAGGTGGCGTATGGATAAGTTTTCAAATTTCAAGATCCACAGGCATATCTATAGCCACTGCCATAAACCTCAAAAGCAATTGCGGAATTAACCCCACAATTTGAAGATATTACCAGATGATGAGATACCTATGTAAGAAAATTAGACTTGTAATATATATCCTTTTGTCACTTGTTTATATAACACAATAAACAAAGTTAAATGACAAAGCTTGTTTACCTTCCGCAGTTCTGCATCAGCAGCCATAATAAAGGTTGTGCTTTTTCCAGTATCTTGTTGAGTTTGAGTTTTACCTACTAGGTAATCTCACACAAAAATGTACAATAAAAGAAACAGCACTACAGAATTTTGTCTTTCATGAAGTAAGATAAACCTAAGTGCTAGAATCAAAAAATTTTAGAAAACAGAACTTAAGACCTGCTTTTGACAAACATTCTAAAAATCTGCTAATAAGCATCAATAAAGAAACTGTAAGTTTAAAAACAAACAGGCTTCAAAGCTGTTTTTTATGGATGAAGTATCTCATTTTTTGTTGAGCCTAACTGTACTGTCTTAAATTTTTTAATATAATCACCAGTGTTTGAATGTAGCAAATAATTTTGTATGCCAATGTGAGACAAAAACTGAGTCCCAATGAAAATTTGATCAATTGTATAATTAGAGAATGCTAAAAATGCAGCTGATGCAACACAGAAGATGCATAAATTGACAAATCTTGCATGAAGGAATTTGCATAAACAAAGACCTATCAAATATCTGTGAAGCCTACTTTGCCAGAAACATTCATTATCTATGCTCAGAAGCTCAAAAATGCAAGGAACACTTTGCAGAAGTACAGGCCATTGATAAATCATGTCCTGAAGAAATTATAGCTCAAGTCAATTCCAAGAGAGACCCATGTTCAAACTTTAATTCAAAGCAGACCTCAACTACTAGTATATATAATAAATAATATATATAATACTAGGCCTAGGCAGTGTCTAAATTCCCATTATATGGTTTTCCCCTTGGAAAGACTAAAAACATGTATCTTGCATCCAGTTTTATGACAGATATAAAACTGAATTGGAGACTTTCACACCAACGCCGACGTTGTCGAGTGGTGACATATGCAGTGTTGCTACTGGGATCACTCTCGTCAACATCAGATTGTCGTCGACTTCAACATCAGATTTTTACATTACAGTTTTACATAAGCGAAATCAGTAATCCTCAAAGTTTTAATGTCTCAATAATATCCCTTCCCTACGTCAAATTTTCATCATCTGGATACCTCTTTTTAACAGCCTAGGTCAACTCAGCCGCCAGTCAACTCCAATATGGACGTCGGCGAAACGCAAACGCGTTACCAGAGCTTGGCCACATTGAACGGATTGAACCAATATTAGCGATCATATCCGTGATAATATTATTAATATTTCAACCGAAATGGGTCATTTACATATCCAAAAATATATTTTGCATGATTAAAACGTGCGCTCTGATCTCGAATAGCTTGTTTCAGAGCGTTAAACTCTCCAACCTTTACTCAGCACTAAGCCTTCAATGCTAGTGAAAGATGGCTTCAATCAAACGAAATTTGCGCTCATATCCGTGGAAAAATTATAAAANATTCAACTGAAATAGGTCATTTATATGGCCAACATTACATTTTGCCTGATTAAAACTTGCNCTCTGATCTAGAAAGATTCCTAATACAGTGCTGAACTTTTGACGTTTCTGCCGGCGGTCAACGCTCAATGTCAATCAAACATGGCTTCAATGAAACAAGTTTTGCGCTCATGTCCGTGGAAACATTAAATATATTTTAACTGAAATGGGTTATTTACATGCCCCAAAAACTATTATGCTTGATTAAAACTTGCGCTCTGATCTCGAATAGCTTATTTTACAGCGTTGAACTTTTGACCTTTTCGGCAGCAGTCAACGCTCAATGCCAGTCAAATATGGCTTCAATGAAACAAATATTGCGCTCATGTCTGTGGAAACATTAAATATCTTTTTAACTGAAATGGGTTATTTACATGCCCAAAAAAATATTTTGCTTGATTAAAACTTGTGCTCTGATCTCGAATAGTTTATTTTACAGCGTTAAACTTTTGACCTTTTCGGCAGCAGTCAACGCTCAATGCCAGTCAAACATAGTTTCAATCAAACAAATATTGCGCTCATGTCCGTGGAAAAATTGACGATATTTTAACTCAGATGGGTCGTTTACATGTCCAAAAATATATTTTGCTTGATTAAAACTTGCGCTTTTAAACAGAAAATCTCTTAATACAGCATTGAAATTTTGACCTTCTCGCCGGCAGTCAGCACTGGATGCTAGTCAAACATGGCTTCAATCAACCGATCATTGCGCTCATATCCGTACAAAAATATTTAATATTCTTACTGAAATGGACATTTTATATGTCAAAAANTATATTTTATTCAATTAAAACTTGCGCTCTAATCTCGAATCAAGGGCGTACGCAAGGGGGCTGGGGTNAAACCCCACCCCCCTTGAGCTTGATATTTTACAAAAACATTATGACNTGCGCACAGGAGATTAATTGCTTTCACATACCTTTTGCTTGTTAATTTCTTGACTTATTGCAAATACCACGGATTGAATATGCATGCAACTTTCAAGGAACTTTGCAAATGGGCCAAAAAGTAGTAATTAGGTTTTGGTGAGAATCTGAGTTATCGTCTGCATCCAGAAACCATCTCACCATTTCTTGCAGACCTTTCGTCCATTACGCATGTTTAAGACTGTCTTCCGCGATNGTTCACTTTATCCGAAACAATCAAGGACGTACGCAAGGGGGAGGTTGGGGTTAACCCCCCTTGAGCNTGATATTTTACAAAAACTTNGTTACCCGCGCAAAGGGGATTAATTTTTTTCGCATACTTTTGCTTGTTAATCTGTCGACTTAATGCAAATACCACGGAATAAGTTTACATGCAAATTTCAAGGAACATTTCAAATAGGCCAAAAAGTAATAATTNGGTTTTGGTGGGAATCCGAGTTATCGTCTGCATCCAGAAACCATCTCACTACTTTTTGCAAACCTTTTGTCCACTATGCATGGTTAAGATTGTGTTTCGCGATAGTTCACTTTATCCACAGCAATTGTCTTTATTTTGACTTCTAAGGCTGATCAGTGCAAGTGCTGACCGCATTGGCTACATTACCAATTTCTGTAGCATGATAGAACTGTTGCACGAGCTCAAAAATAGCAGTTGTTAACACAGAGGCATTCAGGCATTTGATAATGTCTCAGCAGGGAAAAAGGAAAACTATAAGCTTGCTGGATTTCTATAAATAACAACAAATCGAAAGTTTTCTTGCGTACTTTATGCGCTTTCTCAATTCTTGTGTAGTTCAGCAAAATTCGATCTTGCAAACCGGGGTGTGCCTCAGAGAGTCCAGCTCGAACGTCTATGCTCGACTGCTCGTATTCGACAAGACATCAACGCAGTCTCATTTTGTAGTTGTAAATTGCTCTGACGCATTGATGAGTGTGTTTTACACCCTGTTTTAATGCGCAGCCTGCTAACTTTGCAATAATGAACTGCTGTGTCGTAGCGTTGAGTATATTTTTTTCCGATATCCTAACCTGGAGCGCTAATAGTTTATATTCAGTGCATTGACACATAAAATAAGGCGAGTGGATGTAGAAAAATATGCATATTATGTCAAAAAACTTCGCCAAAACGTTGCTTTGGAAAAATGAATATGACGTCAAATTGTGACGTCGCAAACCAAATGCAAGTGACCACCATAT
>JGI24021J15306_10003836_pt1 | contig 17183 bp, 9 predicted proteins | sample Ectturendosymbi1_FD_15306 | JGI IMG/M metagenome (IMG submission 15306) | reverse complement strand
TAGACTTATAATAGAAAAAATCATCTAGTTACAGCATTTAAATTTTGTAATTTTACTCTTTGGATGCCCCCTGCCTTGGATGCCCGGGGCCGTCGCCGCATTTGCCCCCCCTCTGTACGTCACTGGGTGTATTCTGTAAAATTCCATGTGGGGAATGTGCATTCAAATATATTGGACAAACGAAGCTAGCTTGAGCACTCGATTGAAAGAACACTACAGGGACACTTTGCCTAAAAATATTTTTGAAATTCCAGAAAACGCAGGTTTAACAGAACATGCAGCACAAAGCGGCCACGGTTTCGGTTGGGTTTGCGCCCACGTTTTACATCACGTAAATAGTTACCATACGCGCAGTTTTTTAGAATCCAATTGTGTACAGGGATGTAATGCTAACAAAAAAGGTGGAGGAACGCATCCAAAAAATAGCCATATTGAAACAGCTTCAAACTCATTTCAGAGCAAAACGTGAAAAAGGTGTGGTAACGCCGTTCCAACGCGTTCCCGCCCCACTGCACTCCTGCCTGTACATCAATTTAAAACCTAACACTATGAATGATAAAAGTGAAAACTTCCCAGCTCATTATCATAATAATTTAAAACATGGGTGAAATTCATCCTTTACTTGACTTCCTTCTGTTTGTCATCCTATTGCCCACTTTAGCGCTTGTGAAATTGCTAGTTCACCACTTAGTTTATCCTATTATTGATCGTTATTTACAGTATATATTCACACTAGTTAAAGCTTTACTTCGCAAAGTAACTTTTGTGCAGTTTCTGTGCAGGTTTAAGGCTATTTTGTTGCATTGTCGCCTCCCGGCGTTTACACTTCTCATCTTCCACGTTGGCCTTCGCATACTATCACTCATTTCCTATAGCATGATGGTTGGCTGGTCGGTTTTGTGTTTTTGTCTTTGTTGGTCACACTTCTCGTTTTTTGTTATTGGCAAATTGCGTGTTATGTGGTTGAAAACTTTGCACTGAGGAAGCCTATACTTCAATAGATGGCCAAAACGTCGGCTAAATAATAAAATTAAACTCCAGAGGAATGAATTTATCTGCTTGCAAAATACTGCTGCTCGTTTAAAGTCAAAAGATTTGGCCTCCCCCAAACGTTTTGTGCTGGCTACGGCACTGTGTTCTACTCCCCTGTTTTAACACGTTGCCGGATATTCTTGCAGTCATGAACTGCTTTGTCTTAGGAGACCACTGATGTTCATTGCGGTGAGACATTATACCCTACAACAACGAGTAAAGAAAGTGCGTGTAGATTAATATGCACAAGGACGCCGGAGAATGGAGGCATGTCGAGGGTATTTCCCCCTCTGCCCTTTCAAAAGAGGGGTAACGGGGTGGAGGTGCGTTTTCATCATAGGTGTAGGAGCAGGCAAATTTTTGGGTTGCGAAGGATTTTGCCGAATTTCCCTAAACTTGCCCAAAAGGTTTTTGTGCAACTTTTGCCTACAAATTTTCTCCAACAAATATCATGAAGACCTCTTTTTGGTATAACTACCAAAAAAGGTCTTCATGTGTTTTTATGCAAACCTTGTGCGCCATTTTTTTAAGTCAATCAACGTGAGGCGCCATTTCTACCGGATTTTCAAGGTTTTTGCCCAGATTTTTAGCATATCAAAACTTTTTGGGGTGCGCTTGCAACCCCTGCACCTCCAACACCACTGCTTTTCATAACAGTATCACAGGCAATTTCACGGTTTATCACGATCGACTTGAAACAAAGTTATTGCAGCTATTCCGGCATCCAGAAAATTCAGAATAATTTTTATAATTTATATTATTATTTTTGAAATCAACATTGTTGTTGAACAGAAACACATTGATAACGATTTTTTATAAGTTTGCATCGCCCTCAACTGTTTTACTGCTCCCTTCCCTACAGAACAGTCGCGAGATAGTTTTCAATAGGGGGTTCTACGTCTGTTCAGGGGATCTTGACATTCTGAAATTTGATAAGATTTCCACCGATTTATAGTGCTTCATAATTTAATTTGGGGGGACTTGGAGCTTTGTGTGTGGGGGCTAAGCCCACAAAATTCCCCCGTGGCGACGGAACTGTTTCCCTACCGCTGCTCCGGAGTCCCTGAATACGCATGCTGCGTCAACAATCTTCGCCAAAACGTTGGTTTGTACAGGGCCGGCCTTAAGCCGATGCAACCGATGCTGCTGCATTGGGCCCCGCGCCTCTGGGGCCCCGCGCCCTGGTGTTTGGGTAGAATGTTCATTTTTACCAGATACACCTTGCTCTTGAGAATTCAGCAGAAACGCCACATAAATTTCATTGCTAACAAAGAACGCTCTAGTCATAACTAGCGAATTTCCTCTCGAACGTTAGCAAAGATGCTCAATTCTCGTGTTAGTGCTGCACTGTATATCTGCGCTCTACCACGATCGTACCACAGTTGACTGAACACGATGACGTCATAAAATCACTGCTCAGAGGGGCCCCGCGCCCAGGTCTTGCATTGGCCCCCGCACCTGCTAGGGCCAGCCCTGGGTTTGCAAATGTGGATTTGACGTCATTTTGTGACGTCGCGAACAGCGTATATCCAGTAACAATCACCACCATATACGCTTCTGCTCAATACTAGAATTTTGTAGGGGGCGTCCAATCAAACAGTCGCCCCGGGCATCACCAGACCTCTGCACGCCACTGAGTTTCACTCTTGAAGTGCAAGAATAGTTAAAAATCTAGGCATTGGCATTGGATGGAAAAATCGTTTCATACAACTTTACTTTTATCTATCATCTTCAAAGTGTATTGTTTGAAAGTTCGCAGTGCGTTGTTTTTTTTCTCTGAAACCTTAATAACAAATAAAATTAAAAAGGTTCTTTGTAGAATGGCAGACTTGTTTACGGATTTCAAGACCCATCTTTTCCCTCTCGCTCGCTCCATAAAGATGAAAAGAAAACTTTTAAGTTTTGACGGATGTTTTGAATTTTTGTTCTTCGTACTTCCGTGAGGGGAGGCTATGGTTCTGTTCTCACAGGAATGAAAGTAAACAGATTATGTTTAGTTATGACACGTCACCCAACAGGTTTTGCAGCAACGTTTTCTAAGCGCACGTTTTGCAGATGCGCATCCATTTCCCACAGCTATGGTATGGAAATGGATTTATCTTAGTCTGCCCATTTGTTCGGGTTTTTACAAGTAGTGTATTAAATCATGCAAGCGAAAATAATTCGTATGAAATTTAGAACTGGCTGTGACACCAAATTCAACCATGTGTATACGCGACTGTCAAATATCGAAGTTTCGAAGTTGAAGTTTACACGGAATAAATATATCAATTTTGCGAACTGCGTTTTTTCTTTAAGGTATTTGTGTTATCAAAACAATACATGTTTCTTTTCAGAAACAAAACTGCATTTTCCAAAGTTATTATGAAGAAGGCGCCACGTCGAACGGCATTTTTGGCAAATTCTATGATTTTTTATCCATGCCTGATAAGAAAAGCAAAATGTTATATAGAAATTTTCACACAGTCATATTGAAATTTCGGAATGTAGTATGACACTACATTTTACAACTTCTATGCAGCACAAGTTCTAGCAAACATGAAATGCCACATGTCCGTGAATGGTAAATTAAACTTTAACAACCTAAAAGGGAACAGCGATGCAGTTCTTGGGACTGTCTTCTCTAACATTGTTTCCTTTTACAAAATAGAAGTTTGTTACTTCACTATAGTTGCACGAATTTCAGCCACACAAAGTGAGTTGGCACAGGCATGAAACATGAATTTTACAAGAGAAGCAGCCTCAGGATCGGCAAGATCCATATTATTATTTCACTACCTGGAAGAGTTTGCATGCATAACGAAGTCAGTAGATGTGTTAGGCCTTTTGCAATTTGCCTCTTTTCGGATTTCTTAATCTCATAGTTGGTATTCGAAACAAAGTAAACTTAAGCAAAAAGTGGTCTTGTGATGTGCAAGTGCCTTAGCCAGCTTTTAAGACGTCTTAAATATAAATCAGTTTCGAATAGTTTGCTCATTTCGTAGTATTGCCACCATGGATAAGTTAAAAAAGACTCTCCTTCACGTTTGGCTTATGAAATGGTTTAAGGTTTCTAAGTCCTATCACGAAGCTCTACATTTTAATATCGAAAATACGCATTATTGTTGTGCATCTTTTTGCCAAACAATACTTTTTACGACGATAATATGAAAAACGATTAAGTAAAGTGAAATATGTGTGTTGCAACTGATCATCACTATCATTGCTTTAATGATGCAATCCAATGTCGTCAGTGGTGTCCAGTGTTGTCACTGGGGTTAGTTTCGTCAACATCAGATTGCAAAATCAGTTGTCCTTAAAGTTTCAACGCCTCAATGCCCCTAAATCAAATTTTTGTCAATCTGGATACCCTTTTTCAACAGTTTAATAACAAAAAAAATGTGAGAAACAAAACAGAACTGGTAAATAAATATTCACTAGAGCAGTGAGGAAAAAGATCAATTCAAAAGCTGGATCACATTCATCGGCAATAATTTTCTACTTCATGTGGGTACAGTGTTGCAAGATTGCTAGAACGAATGCAATGATTCCTGATTGGGTGTTAATACATTGATTGTTGAATACCCCTGTTGAAAACCCCCAATATCTAATCTCAATACCCCCTGGGGGTAATGCGGCAATACTTTAAGAACCCCTGAGCTAAATATTTCCATTACCAATACCTAAAAAAGCGCGTTGAACCTCATTGTCCTACTCCTAAAGCAGTGGTTCCTAACCGGGGATACGCCTCCCAGGGGGGGCGTCAATAAATTTATAGGGGAGCGCGAGCTTTTACGCGCTCTACAACATGGAAAGTTTGATCAATAGATTCACCAACAAATACATTTGTCTTTTTGTTTACAACTTATTTTATGTCAGGAGGCTTGAAACAAAGGACGATTACGACTTTGAAGGGGGCGTGGATTAGAAACGGTTAAGAACCATCGTCCAAAAGTGTCGTCACTAAATGGAGACAGACGTCGTTCGTGGGTAACATAAAATGTTATTCTCAACGCAGCGTTTGGTTTGGAGCGCCTTCAGTTTGGAACAACAACAACACACATGAGGTTGAGACTTGAGAAACTGATGAAAGAAACTTAAAAATTATATATGAATCTAACTTATTTTCAACCTAGGTCCTAGACAGAGAAGAAATGTGGAAAACAGCAACAGCCCACTCATCATCAGGTTTGTGGCCAAAACATCAGACATAAGAAATTTTTCTCAAAACATCAGGTCTGATGTTAAAACATCAGAAGTGGCAACACTGGTGGTGTCACTTACAGCACACAAAACAAAGTTTTTGACTCTCTCAACTGTGAACCTCTGTCAAGCAAGTTTTATTCATTCCCTGTAGACACTCCCTTTTTGTCTCTGATCACTCGCTTCGTTTCTACCAATGACGTCACGCTTTCGTTGACAGCGTTTTTCAAATGGTCTACGGTGCCACGATCAAATCGATGTGAAACACTCAGCAACAGCGCAAACGTCTTAGCGACAGATAGCTTTAGCCGTCTAAAGCTCCAAATTTGTGCTGATATGCAATTTTTCTAATTTCCTGAGACTAGACTTTCGAATAGAAGAATCGTACTGCAGGTAAACGCATGAAACAAATTTATCTCTTTTTAGAGATAAGTTCTGCCAAGAAGAATAAGTATGTGTTTATTCCATTTCAATGTTTGACCTGAAGCTCTCTCTATCTACTATAATTCTTAATTGCTGTGAGTGAGTTGAAATTAGTCTGGACTGAGTTAAAATGCTCAATTGCTGTGCAAACTGTTCTTGCAATTTGTCATGCAAAGGTAAGGATAACATGCGGAAGGAAGTATAAAAAAATTAAAAGATGTTAAAAACAAATTTCCACCTGCTGAAAAGCTTGAATTGATGCAACGTTAGGCTGTTAAAACACACGAGCATTTTATCAGCAGAGTAGCACATGAGCGGTTGAGTACTTCTGTGATGGAAAATCCACGCATTGGTTTTCCCTTTTCGGCACTACACCACTGGACATATACTAGGCATCACAGTTTGTTCTTCTTCAAAGAGTTTGTAAAGTTTTTCTGAGTTACTCTAGTCACTCTAAATTTTGAGGGAATTGAGTTGAATTTAGTTGGCGATAATTGTGAATTGGCAATGCGGAAACGAAATCATTGCAAAAGCGCCAGGGCACCGAAACAACCGGTAGGTTGTGAAGTCGTTGACCCTTGACTCGTGGATAATCTCTGTATCAAGGTTCCGTTCGAAGTGTTGGGTATACATGGGAGAGAGCTGCCAGATGATCAACACGGTTGCGCAGGTAGTGCTGGTTAGCAACCGGTCTCTCTCAGTAGATTCGGGTTTTTATACTTTTATATTTAGGCGTGGCAGAGAAAGTTTAAACCCAGGCAAAATGAAACTGCCCGGGTTGTCATAACCCTTTCGTATCTAGCAAGCTCTGCAAATGTTTGCAGGGGTTATAGTTTATAACATGAGGATGAGCCAGGGTGTGGCGGAGAGTTCCTGGGGTCGGTATCATGCAGATTCCTCGCTGCTTCTGCAAAACAAAAGAACACCAGTAGCAACACAAGAAGACAAATCACGCAGTCACAAATACACGAAAAAAAAGAAAAAATCCAAGCGTAGAAGACAACGTGAATAAAAACTAAGCTGCGTGTTCAAAGAAAAGGACTGATGTAGGGGCGTAGTGAGGTTAGATGGCGCCTGGGACAAGAAACAAGTTTGGCGCTAACCTAAGCTCTTTCGAAAGCAAATTTACTGTATTGAAGAAATTATTTGTGGCATTGCTGGTTTTTTTCGGCGCCCCCCGCAGTGATTTGGCGCTGTCCACAGTGATACTGCGCCCCCATTGTGATTCGGCGCCCGGGGAATTGTGCCCCTCTTGCTCCTTTGTTTCACCCCTGAACTGAGGGTTAATAGGCAGTGCGATGCATCAACACCATTTACTCAAATTTGAAATGCTGCGATTAGGATATCTTTCTATTGTTTTTTGAATGTAAGTGAGGAAAGCTTATACGAGGGACTAATATTGTCCCAGATTTTGAGGCCATGATGTTTCAAAAATCTTTTTCGTATTTGCTTAGGCAAGCCAGAAATACTTCCCTCGTGAAGGACTACGGGTTGCATGAAAATGAATTTGATTCAAGGGAGACAGTTAAAATTAATCTTTTGGAGAATTCCAACACTACGAGAGATACTTTTCTCAAGGTTGGTGATGTAAGCTTATTATCAATCTAGGCTATACTCCCAGGTGTTTAGTGAAGCTTGTTTGGGTATATTATTATTATTATTATTAATTTTAGCATTGAAGTCGTACCGTCGCTTGCCACTGGGACCTATAAGGATATATGAAGTTTTTGATCCATTTATCGACTTTCAGTAGCTCAGTATTACAGTAACTACGTTTTGCAATTCTGTTGCAATCCTGTAACTACGTTGTGCTGTTGACGTCCCTGCAAATAACTAGCCAATAGTTTGGGGGGTGATCCTCTAAAAACCCGTAGACCACATTTGGCTCGCGAGGGCATTTTGTGCGGCCCGGGATGCTTTTGGGAGAGTTTTCAAATAATTTGCGTTTAGGTTATATTTTGACACAATTTACATTTAAGTTATTTACCCCACCTCAAATCATTAGGTTCAGTGATTCCACGCTGCTAGTGTTTACACGTGAGGCAACACTCCGCTCGATAGTTATTTACTCTGCTTGGTTTGCCGATGGATTGTCACTGTTGTTTTCGCCCTGATGAAGTTGACAGCACCGACAACGAAACGTTGGCAGCAGTCGTTTTTACGTTTTATCTGTTTATACGTTTTACTGATACACCCGTTGAACATTTAAATATACTTTAAGTCAGCGTGGTCCAACTACTTACGACCTACGGGCTATTCTACAAAAACGCGACAACTCGCGGGCCACTTCCAATAAAATGATGTATGATGTAGCCTATAAAACAACAGATTAACAACAGTTAAAACTAAAAAAGGCAAGACAAGCGAGTGGGTCAAGGAAACAGTAGCGAATAGCAATTTAATACAAACCTCTATAAGTGGGAGGATTCTCTGACACTATCGTGCAGTCTTTCGCGTCCAATTCGATTTCTGTTGCTAGATTTGATTGCTTCATCATTGCAAAAATTAATGTACTCTCACACATTTTACTGACTAACTACCAGAAGCTCTCTGCAGTCTCTAACATCGTTATTATTGCACATTTATATTAAAAGATGTTGTGCTTGTTCAAACTAAAATTACCCATTGCAGGGATGGGCAATTAATTTGGCTCGCGCACCACTTTGAGATGGCCGCATTTAGCGTATAAATAGACAGATTTATTTGTTGGTACTGAGTTCAATGCGCCAGATGTACTCTTCAAGACAACGAACGCTGAGGCAACGGAGGGTAAGCGGCGGGCCGTACCTTCTATTTTGATCGCAAAATAAATAAATAAAGCAAATAGGTACACAGAAAAGGTAGTATTCATTGTTCTTGTGCAAATGCACTTTGTCCAGCGCAAGCAATTCAGTGAGACAAATACAACCTCACACACTTTTCAACAAATTTCAGATTTGAAGATTTTTCCTGAATGATTCCGCGGGCCAATGACAACGCTGTGGCGGGCCACATGTGGCCTGTGGGCCTGTAGTTGGACCACACTACTTTCAGTTATTTTGTTTATTTACCGTTGTTTAAAAGTGCTCGGCTAACGATTGAGTAAGATTCTTTTAAACGAACAGAGAGACAGCTAAAAAGGACTTGCCTATAACTCACGTTACCTTTCGCAGGAATAAGATGTAAAAACTGTTTCTAGTGAGTTCAGGTACCCACATTGTTGCGTCAGCGACATACTGCAGCCCCCGGCTTACTTTATAAGCAGTGGCGGATTTACACATAGGCCAACCCCGGGAACCCGTGCAATCCTTCCTATGACGACACATTACTAACTTAAATTTGCAAAACTGCGCAGAGACTTAACTTCACAAAATTGCTTTGAAACGAGCAAAAACACAAATGTTTAGACTCTAGCTAGAACAAGAGCCTTAGTCAATGCAGCACAGTGGTCTCTCAAACAATTTCTCAATTGCACTGTTTCTGAAATATATGAGCCTTAGTGGGCAAATTTATAGCGTGCTGTGAGTTTGAGACCGCTGTAATCTCACAAAACCACAGCCTCAGAATAAGAATCGGAATATCACTTTCCCTAGTACGTTTAGTTTTAGTTAAGGTAGTGACTACAGCGACTACCTCTTCAGTATTAAATATCCCGAGGCAATAAACAAATTAGGGAAAGAGGCTGCCTTATCAGATCTCTACGAAGGAAAACGAATAAAATATTCAGCATATCTAGTCATTTTGCGCTTTGAGAAGCGACATCCCAAACACAAACACTGTTGCTCGCCTAAAGTCAAACATTTTGGCCCCAAAAAATTTTGGGCTGGCTATGCCATTGCTATCGAACAGTATGTTGCAGCAACTATTAAAAATTGACCTTCCAAGTACGAAACGCTTGCAACTGAAACAGAAAACAGCTTCAAAACTCAATCTTTCTCTGCCATAACTAGCTGCTACTGAAAAACTAGACCACACGTTATCGAAGCTTAATGACCACTGTTACGATTCCACAGAACGAATTCGGATGAAAGAGTGTTAAAACCACGCAATTCACTTTGGTTTTCGTTGGCAACAGATCTCACGCTTAAAAAATACTACATGCAGGCCCCGCGCCGGCACTACATAAGCAGCTTCAATAGAAAGTGTAAGTTTATGTAGGTTAGTAGGGGTAGCGCAGGGCCCCCATCGGCGCGGGACCCGATTGGAAGCAATCGGTCCGATCGGCTAAGGGCCGGCCCTGCACTGGCCACTGTACGGGGCCCACTAGCCAACAATCATAAAAAAACTTGAGAAATGATGGTGAATCCGATTGTGGATGGCTATACTAAAACCTTAAATCACCGGAAAATAGTCCGAAAAATACAAAAACAATAACTGACTGAAACCAAAAAAATACTAAAACCGAAATATAAGTTAAGTGGGAGACCGGTTTTTACATTTAGCTTGCCAGTGGGGGCAATCGCCCCTCTCCCCCTTCAGTGACGCCACTGGCTATGATATATTGTATTTACATACAGTAAGGTGTCCCAACTCAACTGCAACAAAATACGAGCTGGTGGCGTAGGTTAGTTTATGGGAGGGCCTGCAAGTTGTGTAATTGATTTATGTTTTGGTTGAGTTAATTCTCAGCTAGAAAGGCGAGAATGTTTTCACATTATTCGTTACATAACAGTGGTAAATCTTTTTTCATTATCTCAATGGCTTTGGTATTGGAACGCGGACTCTGACTCCATTAAAGGTAATGCACTAGCTTTCCTGATGAACCGTGATACGGTGATAAGTGTATTGCACATAGCTTAATGTAGTAGTTTCTAGTAATTGTAGCTAATTAGTAATGCTAAAAAATGAGGAAATACGTCAGAACTATCCCTTTTTCAGAAAAGGATTAAATGATTTTAAAGTGAATTACGTGTGGTTGCATTTGCACAGTTCGCAAGAAAAACTGGAAAGATCATTGTGACTTTGTGGATATTGAGTACCAAAAACTTATTTCTCACAGCGTATAACCAGATGAATATCACTCTATCCTAGTTTGCCAAGGATGCTTCAAATGTACCTAGCTTCACATTCATACTTCATGTCCATCGACAAACCAACTGTTGTTCTGAACCGTTTTTGCGGAAATTCTCTGAGCGAACTTTGTTCAACACGTTAAGATACTTGCAACCATTTATGGTTGCTTTTAATGAGTAGGTTCAGATTATTGCGAAGACAAAAGCATCAATTGCTGTGGTTGTATCGTGTTTCGCCACTGTGAAGGGTAGGATTCAAAAGAGACAATGAGACGTACATAACAACCCAAGTTAAATCAGCAATAAGAAAGCTCAGAGCAGGCAAGGATCACGACTATGATTTATTCATGTCAAATGTATCTGCATTGTACAAGTCTTGTGTTACACATCGGGCTAAATGGATCACTTTTTTTCTCAATTTAAATGCTTTGATTAGATTCTTCCGTTTGCAAACAACTGAATGGGAAAGTGATGAACCATGTGATTATTGCTTGATAGAAACATTTCCGTTGATGAAGCTGAAGTAAACTGTTTGACCAATACCAAAACTTGTTTGAGTTCGTGCAATAAGACCATCAACTAAATGCAATTTATTGTAAGCTGGTGTGCAATTTAAAACATCTTTCATGCAAGCAGTTTCAACATCTTTCATGCAAGCGGTTACAAGTTTTATTCGTCGCCAGAACCACAACGCCAAAATAGTTAACAGAAGCTGGCTTTGTTTTTCTCCTTCACAAACTTGTGTTTATTTTCTCACTTGTAGACTGGTATGCGTGGTTACGACTAAATGTGCGCATTTCCTGATTAGAAAAGGAACTTGCGACTGGAAGCACTCTCTTTAGCGCCTGAGCAGCCACGAGCAATCGATAGAATATATAGATACCACGTTTACGGTTGGTGGCAGATGTAATTAATCCCTGTTAAAAATTGATACAGAGCTAGCCAGTCAGGCCAATCAATGCGAACAATATTGGAAATCGCTTCTGCCTGCAACGTTTGGTTTCTGTCGTAAAATTTATTGCTGGGTGAGGGCTGGTGTTTCGAGATGACGAAAACGTTGGATCGCCCAGAAGTTTCTTCCAAAAAAATTTTCAAAACTTTTCTCGGCAAAATTAAAAAAAGGAGATGCGATGCTTCTGGTGACCGGTTTTGCAACAGTTTCGCAAATCACTAATCATTGTCAAATATCATAAAGTTTACTTACACTTGAGTTAGCAAATGTGACATCACAAGATTACGTCATAAATATTAACGATCCGTGGGTATACTAGTGACCTGATCGATCATCTCCTACCTGAAGATTCTGTATCCGCACATGGAGCCTCCCACCATGCCTGGGCCCCAGGCCACCCACCATCTAAATCCGGCGCTGGTCCTACCATCAATAAGATGTTACGATTATGGCTCAAAACGTCGTTGCCTGATTTGTGACCGAAGGTAGACAACGATATTTGCCAGGTGATTTTGTCTGCAGGTGGGCCAGCGTGCATCGTTTGCCTTTAAAAAAGTGTTCTGCAATCTCAGATCATGAATTTTGTGCCACACTTCATTAGAGCTTACAATTTAAAATCATTATTTTTTGTCTCATTTTAATGTATTTTATATCGTTCCTCGCATTAACGCCCCTTGTGTGGGCAAAATTGTTACCATGCGTTCGTACTGTGTGGACGGTTCACGACCACGATGGCGTCGACTCTCAATGCTTTTAATGAATCAGCGAGATTGGCTGATATCAGTATCTTGTCTGCTCGCACCATGTAATACTTATACAAAACCATCGCCAGAAAGTTTTCAAGAAGGGGGCTTTATGTTTGTTCAGGGGGGCTTGACATTCCGAAGTTTGATAAAAATTCCACCGATTTATAGTGGTTCAAAAGTCAATTTGGGGGGCTTGGAGTTTTTTTGGGGAGGATGCCCCAAAATCCCCGCGTACCGACGGGATTGTATTTACACAGACAAAACATTGGCATCATTGCGTAGTTTACTACAGTTTGTCACTGTGTTTCTGCAGATGTGCTAAGTAAGACACTACATCAGGTTTACGGGAGTTTTTCAGAAAATGAAACACTTTTTAAGCATCGTGTCGGTTGGTGTCATTTGCGTAATTTTTCTTGCTGGTGGTCGAAGACTTGCAGAAGATCCACATAACAGATTGGTAGGTTTTACGCCGAGACCAGATGAAGAAGAATCAATCGAAAGCTGCTTGAGAGGTCACTTGAGGTGAGTCGTTAACATAAGATATTATAAGTTATGATGGAAACTTCTGTTGAACTGAAAATGTTGGTATTATTGATCTGTGTCTGACGGTAACTGGCAGGTGATTTTCTCAGTAAAACTAGATTGTTTTGTTGAAGGCGACCGGTATAACATAGTGGATAAATTTCAAACTACAGTGTGCAAATGAATTGACGTACTTGGATTTGACCATGCTCAAAATCTTCGGACACGTCAGCCGCCGGTTCACGATATATTTGTGCTTTGAAATCGGTTGCCTTACCAACAATACAGCTCCTCAGCCGATTTTGCTAAATAGCTGTTCAAACCCTCAAAAGACTTGTCAAGTCTTCGAGTCCGTAATTTAAAAAAATTTTTGGTTTTGGGTTTGTGTTTTCGTGAGTGACGTCATAAGTGAGGTAGGTTTTTGGCCATTTTGGCTCATGTTACCTGACCTGGGGCCCAACTGCTAGACGGACGGTTTTGCTGAAGTTTTCAGTGGAAACTAGGCTAGAATCTGAGTCTTTTGAGCCTTTGGTCGACTTTCCAGCATTTCTGGTTCACAAGTTATAGCCTAAAAACGTAAAAATGGTCATTTTACTAATGATTGGTAAATTTACCAAAAATTGGTAGTTTTACCGTAATTTTTGAACCAGAAACGCTAGAAAGTCGATCAAGGGCTCAAATGACTCGTATTTTAGCCTAGTTCCCACTGCAAGCTTCAGCGAAATACTACCATCTAGCGGTTGGCGCCAACGGCGAGATGAAGTGGGCCAAAGTGACCTAAAAACCCTCCACTTATGACGTCACTCACAAAAAATCCGAAACCCCAAACCAAAAAATATTTTTTCATTGCAAACTAGAAGACTTGCCCAGTCTTTTGAGCGTTTGCACCAAAAACTTTGGTTTGCACAGCTCTCTAGCGCGTTTGGCATCGGAGTTACGCCCGCGCAAAGGCACGTGCAAAAACTGCAAACAGCCTCTTTTCCAGAGATGAGCGGACTTTCATGTTTTGCGATCCAGATCCAGTCCTGATTTTTTAAAACTCCGTCGAAGTCCAACCACAGTCCAAAAGAATTTTCGAAAATGACGTCCAGGTCCGAATGAAGTCCAAAAAATTTGAAAAATGCAGCCTTTTCACAACAAAAATTACCCGTTTTTTTTCCATTAACTCAGTGCAAATCCGGTCTTGATCCTAAATTTTTAAGAGGTTTATAGTCCGGATCCAATCCAAATTCAAGAAAATTTGCCATAGTCCGGATCCAGTCCAAACCAAGTCCAGTCCAATGCTCATCTTTGCTCTTTTCACGCGAACCACTTGAATTAATGTCGGCGGAGGAGGTGTAGCTGTAAGCACGGTTATTCGGTAGAAACGTTTAGTGGACTCCGGCCGTGTCTAAATGAATTTTTGAAATAGGAGTGGAGCCGAGGTTGATTTTTTCACGAAAAGCCGGAGTGAATTCGGAGTCATTTTTCGAATAGCTCAAAGCATTCAATTTGGAGTTTAAGCAGCAGTCGGAGTGCAAAACTTAAAAATGTTTCGGAGTCGGAGTAAGTTTAGCCAAAGCAGGAAAGAGTCGGAGTCAAAAATTTTAGACCTCATATACCACTGATAGAAATCTGACTTTTATAATGTTGCAATTAAAGAACAACATCGTACAATCATTGTCGTGAACAATGGGTACAGCTATGACGTCATTGGGGTTTACTTCAAATTTAAACCTGGTATCCTCGATCAAGCTGTTTCTAGTGGTACGTTTGGCTGCAGAAAGTTAAAAGTCAAGTTAAAAGTAAATAAAAATAAATAACAAAAACAAAGTGTTTGGTTAGGAAGTGACTAGGGATACACCTGTCCTGACGCAATTCAAATAAAAGGGTCAGTTTGTCATTCAAATAACAGGCGATGCTCCAAAAAGGCGTGCCAGTATTTTACCCTCAATCAGCATTGTAAAAAGTCATCAACGGGTATTGCTAGCATGACTGGAGTAAGTCAAAGACCATTCTCACCCAGTAAATGGAAAATGTGGGCAAAAATGAAATCACCTCAGAAAGACGGTGCATATCTCATGAGATATAGCAAACCCAACTCAAGAAAAAGTAGTAGTGATCTCCAAAAAGATTTGGAGTAATCTAAAGTAAAAATTAGTGCGTCTCTTGTGAGAAGAAGGTTGGTTTTAGCTGGCAGAAAGGCCAGAAAATCGCAATGACGGCAAGTTTGACGGAGAAAATGCGAACGAAAAGGCTTTCATGTGCATAAAGCACAAATGGAGTGCAGAAGACTGGAGGAAAGTTGTATTTTTAACGAAATCCAGTGTTTGGTGAAAGGTAAGCAATGCCATCATATCAGGAGAAATTATGGTGAAAAAATAACAAAGGGTCATCATAATCCAAAGTGTTAAACTTCCCTAAAAGGAAATGTTTTCGGGCTGTTTCAATTTTCAGGGTGTTGGATCACTTTACCCTGTTACAGGAATGATGAATGCGGAAAATTAAAGCAAGGTGGTGAGACAAAAAGTGGTTAAAGAATTGGAGTTTATAGTTGGAGGCAGTAGCGTAAATAAAGATTTGAGCCAGGGTGAAAAAACTTAGCTGAAGGGGGCCTGCTAGCCAACACTCAGAAAAGGAGTTGAGAAAGATAGTGAACCCGGATGTGGATGTCCATACTAAAACCCAATATCACAGGAAAACACTCCGAAGAACGCAAAAAAGCAACAACCTACTGAAAACCAAAAGAATACCAAATACCGAAATATATAGGCTGTCCTGTGTGCGTCCGATTTTTACATATAGCTTTCCAGGGTAGGCGGTTCGTACTCCTGCCCCTCCACCAGTTACGCCACTGGCTGGAAGGGGNATTTTAAACACGATTTGGCTCGCTGTCATTCTGAACAAAAGTGAAGGAGTTTTTAGAGCAGTTAGGTATCAAAGCTATTGATTGGCCAGGGAACTCACCCGACTTGAAAGCCATCGAACATTCGTGGAGAATTATAAAAACAAAGCGACTGAGGAGAAATTGCACCACGCTAACCAAGCTCATTGGGGTTATTATTCCCGTGTGGTTCTGTGATGAAGAGTTGCGCATGACTGCCAAAAACTTGTGGAATCGATACCAAAACGTGTTGAACAGTTAATAAAAAACAAAGGTAATCATATCGCTTCTCAAAAACAACGTCAGTTTTATTCAAACCGCAATAAAGCAACAAAGAACAATTTATGCCTGTTTTTTTTCTAGAGAGTCAATTAATTTGCACAATACTGTACTTCCTTGACACCACGTACATGATTAAATTTCTAAAAGTGTTAAAATGCAATATCTGGAGCAGGTGAAGTAAAATGAAACTAAGCAAATGAAACTGAATGATCTGATTGATGGCCTGTATGACAGTTAAGCAGATCCTTATAAAATTTGATTTTTTCAAAACATTAATGAGTGTTATTGGTTCTTCGGAAAATTTCACGAAAGCTATTGATAAAATTAGACCATGACCACGCTCATGTTAAGAAAAACTGAGGTTGGTGAAGAAATCCTTACAGTGGAGCTTCATCGGGGAAAAGTTTTTCTTTTTACCTTTGCTGCCCTTTCCAGGGACAGATTTAGGCAGCGCGGGGCCCTAGGCCATCTTAGTTTTGGGGGCCCCACGCAGGTGTGACCTATTTGGCCGTTTGTCTGAAAATCGTGAAAGTGTGCTCCTCGTATGTGTAGTGCTCCTCAAAAATCTATCTTTTATTGTGCCGGCTTTGATTCTACGATTGCCTAAATCAGGGGTCTCCAAAATCCGGCCCGCAAATAGATTTTGTCAATAATGAAAAAATAATATATTTACGAATAATTTCTTGATTTGGCAAAATGTAACATATCCCGAAACAATCATATTACATAAGATGCTCTGGACTGTTGTGCAATAGCTTATGTGGCCGTCGGACAAAATGTTTGGAGCTCCTGACATAGAGCTTCAACAAGCAATCTCAGTTTGCGGGAAATCTAGTTAAAAACAACCAAACATAGAATCCAGTGCTGATAATATTGCTTTTCATCGGTGTTTTGTAGTATCTGGCGGTCTTGCGTTGTTGCGAGCTTTTTGTCAGTGAAACATTGTACCTACATAAGTACCGTTTTTTCTCTTTTTTATTCTTTTTTTGTAACCACTTTCATACAGACGGCCTGTATCTCGCTCACGCCCAGATGCACAATATTGTCGTGTTATTACTGTACTGATAAAAGTCTAGAGTAGAAATCTGCATTTCCGCTCGTTTCAAGGTAAATTGTGAAGTTATGCCTTTACGCAGTTTCGCAAATTTTTAGTTAGTATTGAGTCATCATAGGAAATAGTTGCGCGGGGC
>JGI24021J15306_10003835_pt1 | contig 17187 bp, 13 predicted proteins | sample Ectturendosymbi1_FD_15306 | JGI IMG/M metagenome (IMG submission 15306) | reverse complement strand
GAAATGACCCCTTTCCAGTGGGCTACCGCCAGTGAAGTTTATCGAAAATAACTGTGCATGGGATGAAATTAGAAGATTATAATAGGCTTTATGCCTTATCCGAGATTCGCAAAAAATATACTATTTGAAGCAGGTTTTGCACTTTGTAAAATTTTTCTAGCAATTATTTAGAATAAGCGCCTCAGAAATGTTCCACTCCAGACGTTCTCGGCCATTGCCTGCCCTCGGCTGGATTTTTTGCCGTAATCTTTAGACAAACATATTTTAAGTTAAATTGGGATTATTACAACTGTAACGTTTAGATTTTCCTAAGGGCTAAAATTGGGTTCAAGGACTACAGCTACCCGGACAACTGGCACCCGGACAACTGGCGCCCGGACATGTGCCATCTACGACAACTACCACCTAGGACAGCTGCCAACTAGGACATAGTGGATTACTTACTTTTATTGCCATTAAAAATATTTGAACTTCACAAGGTGCTACTTTCATGTCAAAAATTTTGAAATCACAAAGGTATATAACAAAAGATTCTGTGTCTTCTGAACACAGTTTAAAGAACCTTCACTTTGACTTTAAAATTTTGGTTGGAGAATGTCATATTGATGTCATTACCTTTTCATAAACATTCTTAAGTTAGCACAAACTTTAATTTTTGTGAGTCTTTTCAACTTTTCTACAGCATAGTTCTCCTTTCTACATTATTGCATCGCATTCCTTCCACGCACTCAGCACACCAGTTTGCTTCTGTGCATTTTCATTTGTCTTGCCTTAGCTTCTGATTTGAGAGTTAGTTGACAGCAATACCAATGTTGCAACTCACTTTTGCAGCACTATATTGAAGCAACAATGCGGCAACACAGTGTTTCCTAACCGCCGTGCCGTGAAAACGCCCCTACATGCCGCAACGTGATAGTGTTATCTGAATTAAAAGCTTGTATGTGATGTGTAAAACGCATTATTGTTAGGAAAGATAGTGACTTTTATGACAAAGGTGTCGCCAAATTTTCAACAGCCTTGAAATTGTGCCGGTTTGGGGGACACTGCTGTAGCAGCATACCAGGTAACTCTAAAGCAGTGGTTCTTAACCGGGAGGCGCGACCCCCAGGGGGCATCAATAAAGTTCCAGGGGGCGCAAGCCCTTACGTGCCCTAAGCATGGTAAGTGTGATCATTAAGTTTACCAATAAGTACAATTGTGTTTACAGCTTATTTCAAGTTGTTTAGCCATTCGTACTTCCTGGTACCTTGTGTTCCTCGCAAAATAAATTTCTAGTTTTATTATGACTATGGGTCCAATTTACGTCCTTTTTGCTCAGCCCACAATGTTCAAATTGTGCTTTTTCCATCCTGCCGAAGGCAAGGTCAATTTTGCACTTCATGCAATTTCCGAGCTACGTTGCAGTATCTTGGGTTGCTTTTTCTGCTGGTCGGAGAAACCGCAACAGTGCGCAACGAAAACTTCAACAGACGACGTCACGACAATTAATCAGGAAAAACGTCATAAACGACGTCAATCGTAATTGAAAACGCTCTCAGGAGTGGGCAGGACTCCGTGAGCTTAGGATAAAAAAAAACATTAACCCTGTCACATAATAGCGAAAAGCAAATATCCGCATTGCCATTGCTCCTGTCAAAAAGTAATTCGCAAGCAAAACGGTGAGGGAGAGCACTGTACAGAATTTAAAATGCATAGAAATTGAGCAAAGGGGTAAAAACAAGGCTACCTGCTCATCGACACGCGTGGAGTGCTATGTTCCTGGAGCGAATGTGATGCAGTAATGTGCATGTGAGGGTTGTGCTTTAAAAGTTCAAATGCAAATGAAAAGATATACAATTCCGCAAACGTAGAAATGTGTGCAAAGGCGCAATGATTTCTACATTACATTCTCCATCCGTAAGTATTAAACTTGAAGTGAAACTTCTTCGAAGTGGTCAGAGGACGAAGAAACGATCGTTATGTAGATGTATCATTTCAGAATTTTTGACATAAAAGTATCACGTTCAGTATAGTTTAGTTTTTAAATGTTTTATTAAGAACAAACCTAGAGAGTTCATTATGTCCTGGGTAGCAGCTGTCCTATGTGGCTGTTGTCCTGATACCCAGTTGCGTAACTAGAGGTTTGAGCCAAGAGGGGCAAAGGTGAGCTGAAGGGGGCCCACTAGCCAAAACTCAGAAAAAGGTTAAGAAATGATAGTGAATCTCTGGATGTCGTGGATCTCCATACTAGATTTAAAAATACGAAAACACCCCTAAAAACACAAAAAAACAACAAATTAAAGAATGCTAAATATCAAAACGTTAACTAACGGGGACCCAGTTTTTACATTTAGCATGCCAGGGGGGGCGCCTCCTGATCCCCCTTCAATTACGCCACTGCTGATACCCCAAAAATGAGCTATAGTCAATGAACTCCACGGAGATTACGGATGGCATCGTCTTCTCGATATTTTCACATGAGCTGAAAGCCAGCTCTACTGTTCAAACACATTGGAAAAGCGAAATTGAAGCAATGTGTAGATAGCTTGATGATAAAACTCAAACTTTAGCAGAAAGCGGATATGCGCAAAGTAGTTGGAAACATGTCCCATATTTACGAAACTCTTCACAATATATTTTTATTTCAGATTCATTTTTCCAAAACCCACGCCAATGACTGACACCAATACGAAGCGTTAATAATGATATCAATATCTGCCACACCGTAATGAGCACGCGATTCATGCCAGCATCATCAGTTTGACAAACACGTGCTTAGGTGAATTAGCCGTGCTTCAATACAGTTTCACTCTTTTGTCGATTATATCTAGCATTCTTAAAACCCTGGCTTTTTGTCTGAGGCTACCTCATAAAGACATGCCGGTTTTGATTGACGGTTTTGAGATTCTTTATTGTTAATATGATGTTTCTTTGTATCAAGTGCGATGACAAGAACTGAGTCATTAACACTGCAGCAACCGTGCTTGCTCAATGCTGTTTCTGAACTTTTGGTTGTTACAAATTGACTTAACACAAACATCATATCAGAAAACAGGTCAAAATGAAAGTAAAGAAGGTTAACTGTCTTCAAATCAGGAAACATGTTTGGTTTGAAAATGAACTTTTGGAGATTATTGCCAAAATAGCAGTTTGAGTGGAGTTGCAAGACAAAAGAAAAATAGTTTGAGGATAACTAATGACTGCAGAAAAAGTTTTTTGCAGTTGATTTACCTCTGTGGCGTTTCAAAACCTGGTTTTCCGACAAAAAAAATACAACGTACGAACTTGCAGTTAATGGATGTCACGAAATTTGAACGGCTAATCAACAATAGCTTGGTCAGCTTCACAAATCCAAACAAAAGTTCAAAACAATCTTCACTGCCATGAAACGAAGTGCGAATGTCAATATTTGCTGGACTCTGAAGTGCGTTGATTTAACGCGAAGCTGCGCATGGGTGAGTGAATAGACACGTGTGTTTTGACGCCTGTTACCCCGCGTGAACTTAGTTGCAGTCAGACGAATTTTGGCATAAATTTCATCATGCAAGCTCGATCTTGACGTGTTTTTTCAAAGGGATCGGCCCACTTAAGAAGCTTATTGGCTGTGAGCAAATTTGTTCAACAACGTTTTATTTATAAAAACTTTCCTGCAGAGTTTTTTAAATCGCTGCACGCACCCTTGGCTACGCACACTAGGCGTTTAGACGCTCTAACGAAGTTTGAGATCAGTTTTCATCTTTTTAAAAAACGATCTTTCGCGTTGAAGCAGCCGCTTGAAAAGCAGTGGGACGTTGAACAGTTGTTTCGTAATTTTGAAATTTGACGCTTAGTGAGAGATGTGTGGAGCGAATTTCACAAAATATTTTTGAATAAAGACGCCACTTGAATTAACTTGGTAAAGATTAGAGGAAAGCTTTTTTCAGAACTTGATTGTAAGGCCAAAATAAGAACCTAGAACTCTTTCTTGTTACAACCAGCTAATTGAATGAGGTGTCGTATATTGATCGCCATTTCTTTTAGTGTACTGGCTCGAATGAGTACTCGACCTGAATCCAATACAAAACTTTTTATTTGATTCGGGGTCTTTGATATTCTGACCAGTTAATTTCACCTTATGAAGTAACGTAGATCTCAACGTATTTTATATGAAAACATTGCTTTAATTTGTTTCCTGACTCCAGCTGTGAAAAGATTGTCTGGCAAGGACTTCTTGAATAATTTTCCTGTTTTCCTGATCGACCTCTCACAAGAGGTCGGGAAATAAACGCATAAAAAGAAAGCATTTCAGTTGGTAAATCGCACAAAAATGTTCTCAAATACGTGAAAATGTATGTTTGTCTTCAGATTATATTGCTTCGAATTGGTTTTCATTTATCCTTGGAGAACAGTCCTGTTTACGCACGTTTTGATTTTTCTTGCATCGAATTGTTTGATTGATGGACAAAATCCTTGGTGAAACAGAAGCTGTGAGAAAGGCATGACCTTGCAGCAAACCATGTCTTTGATTAATGCAAAGCGAGACTTACTTTTCTATTTTAAATACTAACACGTAAGGAACCAAGAAAATTGCAAAAAAGTGTTACGAATTCGTAACAGCTTAAGCTGCAAACCTGAAACATAAACTTTTTTACTTGTAAAAGAAAAAGAAAAAGAGAAAGGAAATTTTTTATATAATTGCACAAGCGAAAAGAACGTTTCCCTAATTGTTTAAGTGAAACGAATCTAGCAAGGTTAATCTAGCGTGGTAAATTTGGGAAATGACTAAATAAATGAAGTGACAATTTGGTGCACACGCTTCCAAGTAAAAAAGTCTGTATAAACCCAAAATTTGCACATTTTCAACGAAAATTAGTTTCGGATTACGCGCACAAACTTTGATTACAGAATTTCGCTGTCTTAGAAATTTCCAAAACGTATAACAAAGAGAAACTTATTTATGAAAAAAAGCAACATTGCTTTCATAAACAATTTTCATGCTTCAAACTGAAAAAAAACGTTTGCCTGACAATTCTGCATGAAGGACGATGCTTTAAATCACAAAACAAATTTCATTGTCGTCAGCGAAACCAATGGCTACTTTTAAAGCTCAAAATGTTTAAGAGCCGAAACGTGAATTCTGTATCGAGAAAATCAGAAATAAACATGTGGTTCATCTCAGATATCAGAAAAGAAGTGGTGGGGTCTGTCATTGACCAATTGAAGGGAAAACTATCTGATGTAATTTGTTAATAAAAAACGACGCAGAGAAATTGTATTTAGTATGCTCTTTTTCACAGCATAACTCATAATAAAAAGCAAGTAGTTGGTCGCTAAGGCAAGTAATGTGTGTTATGCCAAGTAAACCTAATAGACAGCAAAATATTTTGTTTTGCAGGCTTACTAACTTCAGTTGAACATAGTTGTTTTCAAATGGCTACTCTGCGAATAATTGCTTTACTGCTGCTTTTTTGCATCTGTACAGCCCAAAAAGCATGGTCAGGTAAAAGTTTTTGTCTTCTTACAACTGTGTTTGTATTAAGTGCGCCGTCGGAGTTTAAACAGCAATCAGAACCACAAGCTTGAAAAGAGGTTCTGTTTAAACCTTGAACCGACCATCAGTGACGTCTACTGGCGGAATTTTGGGATTTTTCTTTACTTTTTCGTTCATTTCGTTAGAGTAATACAGTAAAAGCAAAAAAAGAAACGTACTACAGAGATTATAGTTTTAAAAAGCATAAGGACTTTGCTCTTTGCTCTAAACTCATTTCTCAAGCACGTTGCTTACGAGTTAGTACTAAACGCAAACTCAGCTTTTTGCGAGATCGTTTTCCAAATGTCTTCTTGAGGCTTTGCTTGTCATTCGTTTCGCGTTCCTTAATTTGCTCCACTCCGCTTGAATCTTCTCAGTAATCACATAAAAAGCTGGAAACCACACCATTTAAATGGACCCGGTTGTTCTTTTTGTTTTTTAACGCTAACATGATATTATTTACCCTCAGGTGATCAACAATTGGTCTTTGCGTTATTTGGAATGACCTTCAGAACTTATTTAAACAAGCAATAGATTGCACAAAAGTTTCGACCTATATCCCTGGTCGCTTGTAACTAAGTAGTTTAAAAAGCAAACCGAATCATCACTGGGTACAAATAACAAGGCGACTATATGCAGGTTAAGCATGTAGCACGTCGTTCTTGTTAACAGACGAAGAAGAAAGTCCAGCCTACTGGTACGAACTTGGACAAAAGGAGATTGAGAGAGCCTTGGGATTTGAAACTTTTAACATGAAAGTAGCTAAAAACGTCATCTTCTTTCTTGGTAAGTTTTGTTTAGTAAACATAGATGCGCAAAGTCTATAGCACCCCAGACAATTTGCATGGCGATCTTCCCCGTCGCGCATGTTTTTGTTAAGAAATCCCGAAAAAAAGATTAAACTAACGCAGCACCTACAATGAGTGCTTGTCATAGCCACCCAAAGTTAAACTTTTGTCAAAATAAATTCGGTATGCTCGAGATATTTGGGAAAAACGCATTAAAAATATTTCTTATTTTAGCAGAGAATTCTTACTCAACCTGATACAGAACAAATTTCTCAATGCTAATAATACTTGCCCTCTAATTTTTTTCGCATTGTTTGTTGAAAAGATAGGATTAATGAATGAGAAAAATGTAGCCATAATATGATACAAAAACAGCAGAGGTAAAAGAAAAAAATGTCGCGAGCAATATAACGAGACAAATTTTTATCAAGCTACCATGCGGGTATGAAGCTCAGGTCTTCTTTTTCCCCCAAAACATGTGACACAAACCTAGTTTAGTTGTTTTTATTAGAACTTTTATTTGTAATTATTACAGAATTTTATTTATTCCTATTAGAACCTTTCTTTCGCAATCTCTAACTACTGTATTTATGTACAACATCCGCTTGCCTTGTTTTGAGCATTAAACTGCAGAGTAGGTTTCCTAGGAACGCATTTGCTGTGAAGCCCATTTAAAAATGTAAAACAAAAGTTTTTTTATAACATGAAAGTTTTAAAGTAAACGCATCTCATGGATATTGTACCTGAAATATTGTTGACTCAGTTGCGATTTCAGGAGACGGAATGGGCATAGCGTCTGTAACCACGGGTAGGATTTTGAAAGGTCAAGAACAGAACAAAAGTGGGGAGGAAGTCAGCCTGGCAATGGATCAGTTTGATCATGTCGGGTTTTCAAAGGTGAGTAAGGCACTAAACATGCTTGCGCACCTGAAACGTAGCTTTGTTCCGAATAGTTTCGAGCCCGTAGCAGTTAAGATTTGCAACGAATTTTGAAAGTTTGTTAACTTTTTCAAAGTGAAAGCATTTAGGAAATTGAAAATTGCGATGCTTGTTTGTAAGGACTGTGGTCTCGCAACATAAATTCCATAAAGCTTTTTGCATAAATTACACTGTTTTTTACGGTTGACCGTTGGAAAATTCACAAAAAATTTTTATATTAAGACATGTATCTTATTTACGTAGGCTTTTAAGAAATTTCCTGTTGCAGTCTATTAATAAGACCTACTGTATCAATCAAATCCTTCATTTTTAAGTTTTGTGATTCATACAACTCGAGCATTTGAAGTATGATTCGTTGATTTGATAGATGCTTGTTTATTCGCAATTATTTTTCTGTTGCAGTCATTTCATTGTGAGACAGCCTACAGCATGTTACGGCAAACAGTTCTAATGAAGTTCTCGTAATATAAAGCGAAGCTTTTCGCCGACAATAGAAACCACGGCAAAAACGGTTCCCTTTCCAAACAGACCTGTTCATAACAGACCATTCGAGACAGACCACGCTCATAACAGACCCGTTCATTACAGACCACGTTCGTAATAGACCCGTTCATAACAGAACCATTCATAACAAACTGTGTTCATAACAGACCAGTTCATAACAGACCACATTCATTTAAAGATCACATTCATACCAGACCCGTTCATAACACACCACGTTCATAACAAACCAGTTCATAACAGACCACGTTCATAACAGGTCTGTTGCGAACGTGGACTCTTTCAAGTGGTGTGTTATGAGTGATCTGTTATGAACAAGTCTGTTTTGAAGGACGCCAGCAAAACAACCTAAGGCAAAACGCAAAGCCAATAATGTAATAGATAACGGCGCAACACATGTTATCTGGCAGCTACAGGAGATAGGTAAAATATAAACAACTTCCGAGTACAGATTTTATTTCGTTCTCGCTTCGCCACAACCTGTTGTAAAGCATCGGCTGATTAAGTTAAAGTCACGTAAAACCACTTGTGCACCGGAGCACGGCTCCTTGAAAAAGTCTTCGAAACAACCTTAATACTGCACAGGTGTAGGACACCTGGATCTGGGGGGCACCCCCACCGTGATGGTTATATACAGAACTAACAAAAAAATTGGGTAGGCTTTCGAAGACAGTAAAGCCTCAGGTATTTAGAAATGTTCTGGTTCAGAAAAATAATGATCTTGATCTTGTCATGCACTTCATTTTTTGCTTAGGAAAGCTTTACGGAGCCTTTCGTCCAATTTTAATAATTCAGAAAACAAAGAGGCATTCTGTACGAAAAAGGTGTCGTCAGCAATTGGGGCAGTGATAAATGATTTAGGACAACCAATTTCCGTTGGCTCCCATAAGGGCATTCCCGTGCACGCCTAGAGATCTTTGTGATAGATCTTTGTAACGAGAGATCTTTGTGACGCCTTTAAGAGATCTTTGTGACGCCTTTAAGAGATCTTTGTGAAAAATCAATGATCGCTGGGTCATGTCAGGGGTTGCCATTGCGACTATAAGTATATGACAAATACCAAAGTTTAGTTTATTACCGTAACGAAATACTTAGTTCAGTCTTTCACTCCAAACAGATGTACGCCTGTCGTCTTTTGTTTGCGTAGCAAAGACAAGACACATTTTTCGCGCTATATTCCGTTTTTTTGTGTGAGGCCTTCGACGTACGCCTCAACGGAAAGGTTCTGGGTCAGCTACAACGCAAAAAACTTGTTGTGCCCTGCACATACAAAACATGAAGATCAGCTTCGCGTACAAGTTGGAACCAGGTTTATAATTAAATCAACAAAGATTTTCAAATGGGTTCTATTTGCATAAGACGTTAATGTCTGACGAGCGAGCAGACGTGCGATACCTACGTAGCACAACAAACTAAAAATCTCTTTCTAGCAATCACATGTAAGGCTAAGGTGCTACCTGGGCTGGTGAGTGACAAGGACTACATCACGACAGTTTCGTCTGAACCAGTCAAGTTTTAAAACCAGTTGTATACACAAAAGATATTTGGTATATGTAGCTTACTGAAGGACAGCACTGTGGTTTAGAATGACTTATGTTATCACCTAATTAAAGCAATCTATACGTTAGCTTCTGATTTTAGCTATATTTCTAATTACCCCGATTCTTTGCTATTTGGTAACTTTCACAACCTGCACCTACAATTGCCTGAAAAACAAATACTTTCACTTGAGCATGGCTTACCTAGACCAGAGTTTCTCAAAGGGGCCACATGGTGTTTTTGGGGAGCCACGAGCAGACCTCTGCAGCGGAGGTCTGCTCGTGACCTTGTTTCTTTTAGATGCTGATTTCTGCAAAAGAGCAGGGGTCAGAGGTGTTGAGTGTCTCTGAAAGGGTTCCACGAATCATGAAAGGTTGAGAAACACTGACCTAGAACGTCAAGCTTTAAATTTCTTAACAAATTTTGTGTTTTCGTTTGCCGGCGAACACAATATGTCTCTTGCTCAACCCTCACTAAGCAAGGTCTACCCTTGCAGTTACACTTCGCGTTGTTCGCTTCATAGCCACAAAAATAAAGTAAAACCCGTTGTTTTTCTATCGAGACATATTCTCTGAACAAGCAAGTCGCAGATTCCGCGAGCACAGCAACGGCTTTCTTGTGCGGAGTGAAGGGAAACCATGCGACTATTGGCGTGTCGGGCAAAACAAAATATGGCGTGTGTTCCAGCGTAGAAGGAAACAAAGTAAAGTCGGTTCTGATGGACGCTCACGACGCAGGTGGGTGCGAAGCATAACGAATTTAAGTGGTCCTTTTGACCAAAACCTGCGCGACTCTGAACTAAAAATAAACAAACAAAAAGCACTTGAGCATCTTAAAGAATCAACCTCAAAGTAGGCCTTGCTTTAGTTATATGTCCTCGTACATCAGATTAGTTTAAAAATTGATTTTATTTTTGGCTTACTTGGCGTGTCAAATCACTTCAGATTAGATAACATTGTGTAGATGCTCCTGTAGGTTATATTCTGATTACCGATTTTTTACATATTTGCAGTCTTATCTCTTATATGTATGTATATCGTTGAGTAGGTTCTTCTCTGATTGCTGATTTTTGGTCGCATTTTTTCTACACCACTTGAAATTTGATTCATCTTTTACCTACTCAGTATAATTACAAGATTTCGTCAGTGCGTAGCTAAAGGTTTGGGCCAGGGGGTAAATGTAGCTAAAGGAGGCCCACTAGCCAACATTCAGAAAAATGGTGAGAAGTGATAGTGAATCCGGATGTGAATTTTTAAACTAAAATCCGAAATCACCGAAAAACACTCTGGAAAACGCGAAAAACAACCTGCTGAAAACTAAAAAAATGATAAATACCGAACTATAAATTAAATGGGGGCCGGTTTTATATTTAGTTTGCCGGGGGGCGGTTCGCATCCCTGCACCCCTGTCAATTACGCCACTGGGTGTCGGTTTTTCCACCTAGATGTGTTGCTATGAAATGTAAGTTGTTTTTTTTGAAAGGTCAGTGGGATTTTTAGCTTCCAGTGAGATCAGCAAAATTCTTTGAAAGACCACAAGTTTCAAACCTTTCTGCTTACATAACAACTTTTAAGCTTGAATTTGAGCCAAATCTAGCATATTTATCATGAATTTGATTATCTGAGGTGTAGCAGTAAGGACTGTAGGTCTTCTTTTATAGTGCGTAAGTGTTCTTCTCTTCCTTAAGACGAAACGATAAGAACAAATAGCATATTTTAACTCTATTTATAACAATAGCGCAATGACTGCAATTACGACAACGCTTTAAAGGAAGATTGAGAGATTTAGCGTAACGATATCCTCAAGAATATTTTGCATCTGGCAGTTAGCGTTTATGTTTGAAAAGATTTTTTCAATAAGGAAATTGTGCTCAAATCGTGTTTAGAAAAAGCACTGTCTCACAACGGTCGCCACAAAGTCTTCAATAGGAGGGCTTCACGTTGGCGCAGGGGGGCTTCACATTCCAAACTTTGAGAACAACTCTGCTTATTTANAGTGTTTCATATTTCAATTTGGGGGGCTTGGAGTTTTGTTCGGGGTGGCTAAGCCCACCAAAGCCCCCCTGGNAACGGGATGGCATTACCTCCTACTGGTCCAAAAGTAGTGCTTTAGCGAAAAGAGTAGCGATGTAGGCAGCTCATTATATCATTTCAGAGTGGAAGTGGTTTGATATTCGCTTCAGCTGACAAAAAGCAGTCAAATAATTTAGCTCGTTTTGGGCACTTCTTTGCGTCTAATTGGCTTGCTTTTGAAAAATATCATCTAGCAACCCTTCTTACCAGCTTTCTTACTGCCGAGCTAATTGAAAATAAAAATAAACGGAATTGCTAGTTGCGCAATTTGTCACCATAATAACTGACTGTGTCGACATGCCGATCAAACAATCTCGCAAGTTGAGTTGTCGACAAACGTCGTTGAAGTGTTCTGTTGGATCTTTGTTTTGTCAGAAGTTAATGATGAACTTGATCATCAGGTAAATCGACGGGAATCATCTCGACTGCATACATCACCCACGCGACGCCCGCCGGCGCATACGCCCATACTCCCAATCGCGGCTGGTACTCTGATGCCAACTTACCGGCTGACGCCAAGACTGATGGATGCAAAGATATTGCCCAACAGTTCATTGACCAATCCGATAAAATCACGGTTTGTATTTTTATCAATGACGAATTGTCTGTGGTTGCCATAACTTTCCTGGACTGCCAGATTGTGTTTTGGCCAGTTATTAAGCGAAACTGACGTGGTAGTGGTCTGACACAATTTGTACAATATAATGAACAAGTGTTATTGCAGAGTACAGGCGTAACTTTCAAACATCTGCACTGAAAGCTACAAATGGTCGCGACATTTTGAACAAAAGATACAAAAGTTGCGACGTTTTGAACAAAAAAAGACGAAAAATACAAATGTTTGCAACATTTTGAACAAAATGATACAAATGATTGCAACGTTTTACAAATGATTACAAATGATTTGCAACGATTGTTGTTTTCTCTGCTGTTTAACGTTATTACGTTCAGAGTCAAAACATTTTATTGCTGCAAACAAAAAAGCACTTCGGAACAATTGGCTGCTTTTAAACGCTTTACTCTAAGGCAGACTACACAACCTTTTTGTTATTACCGGCCGAATTACGTTTACTTTTATAACTTACGACCTCCAATTATCTTAAGATACTTTATGAATTACGCTTAGAAATAGGATTAATCAGGTAATATCTGATCAACACGAGCCTGAAAACATAACGAAATGTCAAACATTTTAATGAATTTATTCAAGCACAATTCCACACATCTGATGGCCGTTTTTCTTCCAAGTATCCGCATACAGCCGACAAAGAGTTTGTACTGATGCGCGGGCGCCATATAAATTAATAAATTACATGGCCACGGCCGCATAAATTTTTAGTGAGGCCAAATGCGGCCGTACGGCTGAAGGGTGTGCACCCTATTCTAAAACTTAGAAACTTATTTTTTTTTGTTAAAACCCTACTCAGGTAACCATAAAAGTACTTAACAAGTCAGGTAACGAAGGTTGTAATGCGACCCACATTTTCTTAATGTGGTTCCGGGACAAGTGACATCCAGTATTTCCATACCAAACTATTTTTTTACTTTCATATGTCCATTGTTAATCACTTTCGCAACAAAATTTTATCTGCGCATCGAAACATACATATCATACAAATTTTATGTAGGGTACCACCAAAAAGGGACTTTTTATAGGGGATTTTTTGTTTTTGCGTAGAAAACGTAATGCAGGTGTTAGATCCGTTTTTTCATATAAAGTCATGGTGTAGGAAGATTCTTTACATATAAGGTATCGGTGGTCATATCTGGCCAAATAGGTTTTGCACTTAAATTTGCATTGAAATGTTGACTTCGTAAGGTGTCCGAAATTTGATACATATCAGGTAACCATGGGTGGTATGGTACCCTTATACCCCCTATATAGGCTTTCAGGGTCATTTTTGCAAAATAATTCTGACACCATTCCACTAGTCTCTGAAAACCAGGAAAAGTCATGGAAGTACAGGTTTCTAACATTTGAGTATAAAATAAAATCAAAAAAAACAAAAAGGGTTCGGGTCAGACGCAACGCTGGTTGCCTGAGCAGGCTTAATTTACTTATCAATAAGCTATGTGGAAATTGCTTTTGGATAGCGCGAAGACAGTATTTTGCTTTTTGTTGAATGAACATAAAAATAAAACGTAAAGGTAAGCTTGCAGGAACGATAGCTCATTGGAAGAGTGTCCACCATTCAGTGAAAAATTAATTGTTCGCTCCACTATCACTAAGCGAATTGCTGTAACGCTGATTGGACAATAGCATAAACCTCAACCGCTCTGGAAAGAACAAAGTTCAGGCTTCGGTCTTCCGCTATAAATAGCCGTCACCCAAATCATAGCAATAAAAAGAAAAATCTTGGAAGAGATCTTAGAAGGATAGGATTGGTCAGTTGGAATTGTAGACAACCATTAAAATTAAGATCCCCGTGAACATTGTTTTGAAACCTGCAAGTACCAGCGCCACAGAGTATGCGCCCGGAATTTCATATCAAACGTATTTTAAATTTCTTGACAATGTTAAACGCAGCAACTGATTAATTTACAAAAACGCAAACCACGAAATTTTTTCATGCTTAGCATACAGGTTTTTCCACATTTTTTTTACTTTAAACCAAAAGACAACATTCTCGAGGAGTCATATAAGGTACGAGACGAGAGTTCAAGAGGCGTCCCCTCACTTTCGCTGAAAAAAATTATCAACATAAGGTAAATGACACCAGAGTTTGCAAATTTTTCCAGAGCAAAAATGTTTATTTGGTGGAAAAAACAAAAATTAAGACAGAGAGGTTAGTGAAAATTTCTGGGTTAAACACGCGGATTCGTTCATAACAAAAATGGTCTCTTGACAATGACCTTTTTCTGCTTTTGACTTTATTTTCGGAGGAGGTAATGGACTTGCGTCAAAGTTCACGTTATGCTGATCTTATTTTCCACGAAAAAGGTTTGCAGCAGCCGACGAAAGAACTCAGGGTAATGACAAATTTTTCAGGACAAGCAGTTCCCGAACCCTCTGAGAAAACTTTCCGCACCCCTGAAGACACGTATTATAATGTTTTATACAGGTTGCTTTGGGAGGCGGAAGACGGTATTTCACCCGAGTAGATCAAGCAGACCTGGAATATCCAGATCGAAATGGGTACCGCAAGGATGGTCAGGACTTGGTAGAAGAATGGATAAGTCGATACAACGACCTGGAGGCAAAATACGTCTGGAATCAAACTGGCTTCGATGAAGTCGATACAGAGACTACTGACAAGCTTTTTGGTACGCGTCGTGAAACCACTGGTGAATGTGATCTGCGTGAAAATTTTAAAACTGCGCAGCTTGAAACTGGAGAGTACAAATTTGGCAACACAAAGCAAAAATTAGATTTGCTGGAGTTGTGAAAATCCGAAACAGATTGTGAAAATCAAAAATATCGCAAAAACTGTTTGGTATTGTACTCGTACTGCGTTAGCAAACTTCATATCAGGTAAAAGCGTATGAACTATGGTAGGATCAAAGTCTAATACTGTATCAATTTTTGTCGGACAACGAGCTGAGTAGAACGACATTGTTTTAAAGACTTGGGCAGTTTGCGCTGTAAGGCCGCACGATCAGCAGAGAACGAGAGATTAGTTCGGGCCACTTTTCAACGAGAAATGTCGGTTTTTCTCACCAACATGCAAAAAATGTGACGGTAGAACGGCAACAGCAGCCGGATGACATCATCAACGCTTGTCACTCAGACCGGAATTCTAAACCCGACAAATTTCTTAACTTAAACTCGCCCAAGATGTTGGATGAGGGCATGAGGCATAGTAGTGCAAGGAGAGAACAAATCAATTAAATGCAACAAAGGTATGAATTCACAATAAAAGCAAGATATGTCTCAAAGAGTTTTTGTTCAGGTTGCTGTAATGTAGTTGAAGATCATCACTTTTGCCTTAAGGTTGTTGTAACCAGTGAAGTAACTAGAGGTTTGAACCAGGCGGGATAACGTAGCTAAAGGGGAGCTACTGTAGGGGGCCCACTAGTCAACAATCAGAAAAAAATTGAGAACTGATAGCGAATCCGAATGTGTGCAGCTACTTATCATCCTAAATCACCGGAAATACTCCAAAAAACGTCAGAAAAACGCAAAAAAACAAAATCTTACTAAACATCAAAAGAATACTAAAATCTAAATACAAGCTAAGTTGGGGCCCGGTTTTTACATTTCGGTAGCCAGGAGGGTGGTCCGCAGCCCTGCCTACGGTGAGTTACGCCACTCGTTGCAAACATCACTTCACTGTGTTTATTTGTTTTTGCAAGGTTTGTTTGAAAGAGGCCACATGCAGTACGAGGCTGACAGACCTCATGACATGGCTGGTGAGCCACACATTGCGGACATGACAGAGAAGGCCATCAGAATCTTGCAGAAAAACACCAATGGTTTTTTCCTGCTAGTGGAAAGCGGAAGAATAGGTAAAGAACAACGGTTATACATAGCTTGATACATATTGCAGAGTGTTACCCGTTACCGAACTCCAAAAAGTTAAAAAGGTGAATATGTACGTTTTTGTACGAAAGGTAGAACATTGTTTTTGACTTTTTCGGTGGCTTGTCTGGCCGCTGTGGCAAAAGCACAGACGTTTGAAACTCACAGAATGATTTGGCGTGTTCCAGACCACGGACATCATGCTTCCAACGCGTACAGAGCATTGCACGACGTAGTTGCCTTCGACGACGCCATCAAGAGAGCGGTTGACCTCACATCCGACAGTGATACATTGATCATAGCAACCGCCGACCACAGTCACACCTTCAATATGGGCGGGTACAGTGACAGAGGCAATCCCATCTTCGGTAAACAGGAAGACGTTTAAGAGGCTGAGATAAGCCACCTTCGTTGTTGAGCAATCAAGTCGATCTTATAAGCAACCAGGGACGCCGGAACAACGGAAGGGCAGGGGGACAAAACAAGAGTTGAGGGCAATGCAAACTTATAAAAAACAAAAAAATCGTTACCAATTATGCTTGTTTCTGTTTCTGTTCAGCAACGATCTTGACGTTAAAAATAACACGGAAATTATAGAAAACCATTCTGAAGTTTCTGGGTGCGCGAACAGCTGCAAAAAGTTTACCTTTATAAAAACGCACCTCTGCCCCCGTTGCCCCCGTTATGAAAAGTCAGTGGGGTTACTACCCCCGTCATGCACCCTCGTTCCGGCTTCCCTGTATGCAACGTACATTTAAGAGCAATTCTTCAGAGCACGCTCATAAAAAGTGGTAGCCCACTGTACTTTTCTTCTGGAGTTTTCTTTACCCCCATAAACTTCATCGCGATATTCATGGTTTACACAATGTTTGATAGTAAAAAGACTTCTCATTTGCCCACAGCTATTTCTTTGTTACTTGAAGGTCTGGCACCGTCGAACATTGACATCCTATTCGCGAAAGACAATAAGACATACACGACTCTGTTGTATGGAAATGGACCAGGCTTTCAGAAATACCATGACAATGAAGCTGACTACAAAAATTCGCACGTGAGAGAAAACCTCACTTCTACATATACAGGTATCTTGATCAGTCGACAAAGGTACCCGGCCACTGTATCGACAAAGATACGCAGCAATTCGTACTGACTTCTTCACATTGCTTGTTTTATTCGATGTATTTATTACGCTGCGCAAGCTTCAATAACACTTGCGAACCAGTTACACGCCATACTAAAACATTCGGGACGTAGAAACAAGAATAAAGCGGATTCTAAACTACCTAGTACAGGTTGCGCTCTAGGTCGGAGGTTTTCAACCTATGGGCCATGGCCCAGTAGTGGGCCATGACGCTGTTTTCAGTGGGCCACAGAGCTTTTCTACCATAAACTCAATTTCTA
>JGI24021J15306_10003833_pt1 | contig 17190 bp, 9 predicted proteins | sample Ectturendosymbi1_FD_15306 | JGI IMG/M metagenome (IMG submission 15306) | reverse complement strand
AAAAATGACATTTTAACCTTTTCAGCCACCCTGTTGAAATCGTGTAATAGGGGAGGAATGAAAAGTTCCAAACTGAGCCAAGGGAGGAATGCATCAAAAAACGTTGGGAACCACTGGGTTAGATGAAAAATTGTATAAAGTTCACTGACATATATTCATAACAAACCACTGAAGTTATGGTTTTCAAATGCAGTGTACAATTCAGTTTTTAATTTTTTTGGAACTGTGGGCAATTATGGTCAACACACTTGAGTATTTTGGAACCGCCAAGTGAAAAAGTGAAGGAACAGCACGTTTATAAGCCACAAACAAAGCGGAGATACGCGTAGAAATTACTTGTCATCTGAAAGATATGAAAGCAGTGGTATGCGTTGCACTCCCAAGGAGATAAGATCTCACAGATCTCGTGTGGTGGAAACAAGTCAGACTGCCAGGTGTAAATAGATTCAAGAGGCCTAAAAAAATCATCACAATTTAAATCTTTGGGAATCACGTACAACCGCAAGCATATCCAGGTTGCCAAAATCAACGCTTGTGTAGTTTCAGACGATTTGAGTATCTGTAGAGCGTTCGGGTTGAAATTTTTTGTCCGCTCCCACCCCGCACCCGCAAATTTTAAACCCGCCGCAGACTTCCAACCCGCACCAGAGGCGGCCACGGATCCGGAGTCGACTCCGGCGTTTGTTCATCGAAGCTGGAATCAAAAATGTCTGAAAAAACGAACCCGGAATCACTTTTCATTTTGGGCAGTAGCAGGTCTGCGTGATCTCAGGTCTGCGTGATCGCCCGCACTGTTTCCGTCCCAAACCTAGATTTCCACATGCCCAATGACACCTCAGTGCAAAACTGATCTCTAGTTTCCTGATTTGTACTGTGTTCCACTGCACTAAATTGATTTCTAACTACACTTGTTCTTCCATTAGCACTAAATTTGCCTATGGCCATAGGCGTACGTACGGGAAGGCATTTTGCTGGGTGAGGCGGAAAAAATTTGCTATGAAACTAACTTTTTTGGTTTAATTCGACTGGAGCCTGGAACCTCTTGTAAATCTGTTCTATACAGTTGAATTCGTTTATAACGGCTTCGTCTGTAACGTCAATTCGCCCATAACGTTACATTGTGTTCGGTCCCGGTGGCATGTTTTACATGCATTTCAATCCTGTTATAACGTCATTTCGCCATTAACGTTCTTTATGCAATCCCCTAGAGGTGCCGTTATGGGCAAATTCTCTAGTTGCCTTGCTTGTTAACTCAAGGGGGTGAAGTTCCTTGCATGTTGTGTTCTCCCAGACAAGAAACTTTACGGTAATCGCCTTTGCTGATGCAAATATGTTCGCGACTTCAATGGCGCAAGGCAAAGGTTAAAAGCGACGGTTCCGGATCGAAGGGTCTGACACCTGCCTGTGTTATCGCTGCTGTGCGCTTGAGCAAGGCACTTCAGACGCGCACGGCACACTCAAGGGGGCCAAGCAATCTGCACGTCCGTGCGGCCAGCTTCTACTAATTGCACCTCGGGAAATGAAACACACACTCAAAATGCATGTGCCAGCGTGCCTATACGTATTGTATCGTATTCGTATACTGTGATTGTACCATGTACAATATTGTACGACGTTCCTATAAATGTAGCCAATAAAACACTTTCCAAGCACTTTATACAAGCCCTGTCATTTATAACACTGGTCCATATTACACAAACCGCCACCAGGGTTGGTCCAAATTACACACTGCATTCACGAAGCTAACTTCAAAATTTTCCTACCAGTCAGCTAAAATTTATGTTAAGATCAACGCTACAACAAATGACAGAAGAGTTCTAAAAAATGCACAAAAAAACTGGCATTACAAAACGAGGACTTGGTCCAGATCAAAGTCATTACAACAATTCACGACTTTGGTTCATATTACCCACTCCGCTAGCCCAAATCACACGGATCACCCATCATCCCCAAGTGAATATACACTGACCACGCTATATTGAAAATATTTTCACTCTTCAGGATTTTTGAGCGACTTGTGATTGACCTCAAAAACAGAGTGTGCCCTGAATTTGTATTGAGTATATAGTTTTTATCATTCAGGATTTTGAACAACTTGCGCTTGCCCTGAAATTTTTACTGTATTGAATATACTTAGTACATTCAGGATTTTTGAGCGACTTACGCTTTCCCTGAAAAGCAGAGTTTGCCCTGAATTAACTGTATTGAATACATATTTTTTATTATTCAGAATTTTGAACAACTTGCGCTTGCCCTGAAGAACAGAGTTTGCCCTGAATTTCTTAACCCGGGGGAGGGCTGCCACCCCCCCGCCTCGCACGCCACTGCCTATGGCATCACAGTTCGGAGTGATTAAATGTACCATACAGTAGTCATTGCCATTGCAGTATGCATTTAAATGCTCTCAGTACCTGTAAACTCAGTTTTGGTTTGCTAAGATGAAAGTAAGCCGTGCAATGTGCGACCCTCACGAAGGGTGACATCATTTTTGGCCCGGTAAGGCATTTTGGTTGGCATAGCTGCCCTGCTCTGCACCTTTTTACTGTACCACAAGCTTCGTTTAGCATTAATTTTGTTGTTCATGTCACTTTCACATGCATTGAGTCAACATTCCGTAACCCTGACAAAGAATTTCTTATCCCGCGCCCGCCCCGCACGCGTAACTCTGCGGGTTAACCCGCCCCGCTGAACTCTAGTATGTACACTTTTCATGGTTTCGTTTGTAGTGGAATGGAAGTGAGTTACTTCATACTGAAAATGGCTGGCGTCTTGGCTGCGTTCCCAGTTCACACTTTTCTTTTCACGTTCCCACACTTCCTTCACTTGAAAATGGCTAGTTTTTTCGGTGCGTTCCCACTTTTAGCACTACACCCCTGCCTATACTGAACATGTGAAGGACGTACAAACCTGCGTGACTTCGTTGCATGATGACTTTGATGCAAGACGTTTCAAACCATTCGAGCCTCTAGGCAATTCAACGACTGCAAACGCCGTTTTGTTTTTGGTTCACATGACTCTCGGCAACAAAACAGCAATTTGACTGAACCTTGGAAAAAGTACTGAGGAAGCACGTGTCCGCTGTGCCTGAGCAAAATCGAACGGAACAATGCCGGTAGACGAGCGTAATCCTAAAAGATCACGATCTGCTGCCGACCACAAGCTTAGAAATGAATACTTACACATACTGAACTACTTGTGCAACATCAGACCATGCCAGAAATTCTTTCATCACCCCATCACACACTTGTTCACTACGCATGGTACGGAGGGCAATTCTACCTTCCAACTAAGTAGTTTGTGCGTGTGATTTCTGAAACAGTGGCCGGTTTTACTTCTTCAGCAGGATGATCGACATCAGACACAAAACAAGCTTTTCACTAAAAAGGAGTTCACCGATAAGGTTTAATTTGATGATCACGAAGAATCACTTTAGAAATCGCGCCGAACACGTCACATCGTTTTGCCGAAAATCGACGAAAGTAAAAACCACAGTCACTGCACCTCATCAGCAATCACGCGTGTATACAGTGCACTTCGAACCTACGCATGTCAAGCAACCGCGTAAAACTGCATGTGATCATTCGCAGAACAAGGGACAGCACAGCGAGAGAAAACGCACAACTTTGCGCATTGCAAATGAGTTATCGACAGTCATTAAACCAGACTCCCCGCATTCAGCAGAGTCTCTGTTCGGGATAGACAAGAAACGACAATAGTCGAACACATTGGGGATAAGCGCTGGTGGGTTTTTATTTCCACCGAATATTTTTTTCGTGGAGAAAAAGTTTTATTATACAGTACTTGCTTTGTACCCTCCCTTTGGAGTGTCATGAGCAGGCCCATAACCAGCTTCGGACACTAGGCGGGGAAAGGAGTTTTCTGCGAGGGGTTCAAATTTTTTAAACTATATAAACCGTGTCCAACACCTTTTTCCAAAGAGAGCGAAAAAATTTTCAGTGGGGAGTTACCTCTTCTGCGCCCGCCCTCGTTACGGGTCTGGTCATGAGTGGTCTGGTGGCGTCCATCTCCGCTCATGCAGCTGCTTTCACCACGATTGCTGCTCTGGCAGGCAACGGCAGCACGGCGCTTCACGCTTCAAGCACTCTTTGCGTCCATCTATTGATGCCGTGCACGAGGCAAAGCATCATTTTCACGTTTGTGATATGACTTGTCAGAGCCGTGCGCTTCCACCCGCTGTACCACTTCACCGGGGCCCTTGCGGAACCAAATTTTGACCGATTCACACCCTCCACGGGCTGACTGGAGGGGGGTAACGTAACTACAAAATGCATTGAAAGCGAAAAGCATTGCAGAGAGCAGTTATACTCGCCAAACAACAGAGTACTACTGTGCAGGAAAAAGCGGCATTCGAAAGTGGGTTTCAAGAAATAACGTGAACAAAAGTCATGCACTGTACCATCATAAGCCAGGAACCACCAACCAAATTGAAAACAGCATTCAAGTTTCTTATCATTCGGAATGATGTAATCAGCTTCATTGCGACAAAAGCGCTGTGGGCTTCACAAAAAAGTTTTTCTATTCCGTTGTTTTTGGGGCAGGCTGATTTGTGATCAGCCTGTGACTACAACTGACAATGAGCCAATTCACGTTGATGCCAAGCGATGAGACCATTTGTTTTAAGCGTTTGCCAATTTTGGTTCTTCAGTCAAGCCACATATCTCAGTCAGACCTAACCAGGGTTGCGGAGTCGGAGGTAAAATGTCTGACTCCTCAGAAATAACATGAATGACGTTTGGCAGTCAACCATTTTGTAGCAGCTAGCAATCAGTGGAATTCGTGGTGCACAGCAAGAATTCTCTGTTTCAATAAAAGTTTCCAAAGAAATTGCACCATTCCAGCAGGCACGAGTTAGGACTTCTAACCTAGGAGTGAGATGTATAAAATGATTGAGTTGGACTTCCAGAGTTGGACAAAAATTCCAACTCCGACTCCAAGTATTCTCAGGAATCCGCCTCCGCAACCCTGTGACATTTGCTTGTTTCAGCCGGTGTAACGAATGTCGTTGCTTCAGATATTTTGTTTCGGTTGTGTACACGTTTGTGACGTAATAAGAGCCAGGCGAAACAGTGTGTTGAATTCGAAACTTTGAATGCGCTTTCAGTTCAGTGTTGTATGCAGGCGTCTGGCCAAACACAAATTCGGGCTTTACTTGGACTACGCAGGCATTTTGAAACTGTGTTTGGTAATCAGACAAAGAACGCATCGTTTGCAGAGATGAGCTGAAGTTATAAACATGACTGATAGGTGAGACTCAGTGTCGTCTGGGATATGGTAAAAAAGGTCGGAGGACACTGATTTAACCGAACAGTCCCTAGACTGTCTCTTTTTTAATATTTTGAAAAAAAGGATGTCACGAAGCGAGAAGCCGTTTTGAACTGACCACAAAAGTTTACGGAAAGAAAAATCAGCTCGAACGGAAATTCAGGACAAGACACCTGTTTCAATCACCATAAATCGTTCGCGATATAAATATTATGCGTAATATTGTAACAGTACAGGCGTGGGCTATCGTAATTGAGGCTTTCGTTTTGACTCTGACGTGAGTGAATATAATCTCAAAACCGCGGCGCAAATAGAAGCGAAACGCGCAAATAAAGGACTCTACCTTGTTATGAACGTTCTGATAACCGACATGGCGGAATTAAGCGAATCATCGATCACACGCAGCAGGAATGAAGTTGCATAGCACGACATTTTCCAGGTGGTCCTACACTCTGACCCTTCCTTGAATCAAGTCTTCGTAAAGGNCAGACGTGATGGGCGCGTATTTCCGAGCAGACAGGTCCAGGAAGAACAGCGGGTCGTTGACAAGGCTGATGTCGTAGCCTTGCTTTCGCAAGTTGACTTTCTTAATCTTGTGAGTGCCTGGCGGTGACAGGAGGTCAAATTGAACGCGGGAAATAAACTCAAACGCAGGGTTAACACGCAATTTTGAATATAAATTTCCAGACTTCAAGTTTTCCGAACGACATACCCAGGTCAAACACAGGCACTATAATAGTTAACACGATGAAAATAAAATTATTAATCTTGAATAAATTGTTATGAAAATTTATGTCAAAATATCAACTCTGGAATTATTTCCTTTTTGCATACTAACAGACCAAAACTACTTTTTTTTCTAGGCTGGAAAATAACCGAAATGTTTTCAATACTTCTCCAGACTCCGTAGGAAACGTGTGATATAACTTAAGAAATTGTCGAAATGACGAATGGAGTTTGTTTCACATCAAGTTGATACTTTAGTTCAATACCTCAAAGATAGTCAAGACACACAACTGCTGTGGCACACGTCGATGTGCACTTGAGCTCGCTTTAAAAAATAAATTTGTCCCTATAGTTTTGATCAAGGGTCTCCAAACCACGGCCCGCGAAGACATTTTGTCAATTATGAAAAATAACATGATATTTACGAGGCATTTACTGATTTGGTAGAACGTAACGTATCCCGAAACAATCACATTACGTAAGATGTCCAGTCCTCGAACTGATGTAATAGCTTATGTGGTCCTCGGAAAAAAATGTTTGGAGTCCCTAGTTTTGATCAACATCCAGTGAGTACTGCTATAGACATAAAGCAAATAGTCCAACTACTACAAACTGTATTCTTTGTGGGACCACGGGCTTGAAGTATATTCCTGTGTTCAACTCCACTACGAAGAAGACGCATAATAATTTCGTCATTTTTTAAGAACTATGCGAATTCTACTGCGCTAGCAACGCCACTCACCGGTTACTTCCATGTCTTTCGCGCAGCGCAAGAAGAGAGGCATCGCGTACGACGCGAGCACCTTCGACGCTTCGCGATACAGGACTTCGAGGTCGACCTCCCTGTCAGGGTCGAGGATGCAAGCCATCCCGGCCTTCCCCTCCGCGCCTGAAACAACGATTATCTTCCCGGTGAGCAACAGCACGAGCGCGAAAGATGGGAACGTGATCTGCGAGTGGCAACCAGGGCTGCGGGGGCCGGAACTCGAACTAGTCATCCGAAGTTGTTTGGGTTCTGGATCCACAGAACTGGTTGCAACAGTCGAATTTTATTTCTGGTGCAAGGTGGAAAAGTCTGCGCAGGTCGTGAGGGGGAGTCAGACCGACTGCTGCACTGGCAGGCAACAGGTTTAAGCAATATCTTCTCTTGTCCACTGCGTCGCAGTTATCAACGACGGCACGCCAGGACGCTACGCAGGCAATTGTCTCGGATGGACACGCTTCAATGCCGCCCGAATACATTGGCGTCGAAAGGATTATTTCCAGTGGGGCCGATAGTGGATTTTTCCAAGGGAGATCCAAAGGATTTCTTCCAGGGGGGACACGCAGTGGTGAAATTTCATTTTACCAACTCGAAACTAAAAAAATAACATTTTTCTACCAAGAAGTTAATAGGAAAATAGCAAACTTCCAAATCCAGGGGTGCAAGCCAACCCTGCCCCCGAGCAAGCGCACTTAAACTTTACTGCGTCGAGTCTTTCTCAAGCGCGCGATGCTGTCTTCAATAACACGGCCTTACCAGGTACGTCCACCCCGTACACACCGACCATGTGCTTGTTGTGCAGAAGTTTGGCGAGCTGCGTTTCGCACTCGGCAGTCGAAACGTTCTCGCCCTTCCACCGGAAGGTGTCGCCCGTGCGATCCTTGAAATACATGTAGCCGTACTTGTCCATGGTCAGCACGTCGCCTGCACAAGAAACAACGGTTTAAAAAATGCAACCAACAATGTTTGATCGGTTTAACGACGAACCTTATGAGTCAGTGCAAATGTCATTTTTACTCTTTCACTGTAAATTTCGAGGAACCACGAAGTGCAGGTTTCGTCCAGAAATCCCTTTCAGTTTATCATTACTACCCAACCTTACACTTTTCGACACAGGCACAACGGCACGCTTCATCTTAGATAATGTTAACAACAACCGTTTCCAAAACGTTCTTTTGCGTTGTTTGTTTTACTTATTATTCAAATAATTTTATTACTTTTCATTGCAACATCTCATAATATTCCGATACGAGTGTATATGTAAGCTTGGCTGTAGCGGCACACACACTCTGAAAGACACGATCGCAATTTTTCATTCCAGTTGCACGTCGGGGATAATATCATCGCCAGACACAAGCATCTCTCACCAGTCATGAAAACACTGTCGCCTTTCTCAATGACGTCAAAAGCGATTTTCTTCCGCGTCGCAGCTTCGTCGGCGTAACCGTCGTAGCGTTGGGTCGGATTGACTTTTGAGATCTTGCCAACCAGCATGCCGAACTCGCCTGAATAAGTAATGACTGTTTATATGTGCGTTCCAGCTACGGCTTGGATACACCGATAAACGTTACTATATACAAAACATCTACATACGACGAACATTACTAAGGTGAGGTGAGCTTCGGTAACATACAACTATTCCTTTAATATACAGCGGTCTCTCATTTTTGATTACGCCTTAATATCAACGCAAAAACACGACCTCAATTTAAAAGCATGTAACCCCAGTTGAGTACTACGTTGCCCCCAAACTTTATGAGGAAGCCAAATACTGATGAATACCACGTTATGATACATTCCGTAGCAGTCAGTCTGCTTCTAATGAACGCTGAACAAACGTTGCGCCATGCCTGTAAATTACTTCCGCTTAGCATGAGCGCATAAAGTAAGCTTCATAATACAGCGGCCAGCACAAGAAAGGAGTTCGTTCCAAGCGACATTTGATAACCCTGAGCAGTCCTTCACGAGCAGACGCATGCAGGCATAGATTACCAAAACACGTTAAAATCATTTTCATCGCATTGAACCCGCATCAACTTTCACGCCGAATTGAAAGCTGCTGAAAACACCCGCCCCGCCAGCCGTCTTTCTTTGCAGCCTAACGGAGATGGGGTTGCTGACCTGGCTTGCACTGAACGCATAAGCCGTCCGGTCCACGGACCAACTCCTTGTCTTCGTCAATCTTCATCAACTTTAAAGGATAGACACCTGCAAGTTACAAGGTTGTGACGTAAATTTGATGCGCAATTTGAACTAGCAAAAAATAAAATAAAAAAAACACGAAATGGGGGGGCACAGATTTTAAATGGGGGAGCCGGGCACCACTGGCCCCCCACTGACGACGGCCTTGCAGACCGGACAAAATTAATGAAAGCTTAACGCTAACTCAGTAAGTTACAGTGAAGTAAAGTGTTCCCAAGCACCAACTATCACGCTAGCTTGGAATTACGTGACGTAGCAACGAAAAAAAACATTGCCGTGATGGAAACTGACGTAAATATTTTTAATAGACGACGTACTTGGTGCAATCATGGAGACAAATCCACACGACCCGACTCGGTTGTTCACGTTCATCATGTTCGTGTTGCCCTCCGTGGCGCCGTAGAACTCGGCGACTTTTGCAATGTTGAACCTGGAAATGTTAAAATTTTCAGTGAAACCAAAGAAAGCGTTGTTAACAACGAACTAACTTTTCCACTGCGCTGGAAACACGATGAAGCTTTTGAATCTTGAAAACTTAATTATGCTTCTCAGTAGATTTTCACAAATTCTGACACAAATTAAAAGTAGGTGGGATTGTAAACAGACATTTCTTCTGTACGATTTGCTTCAGCTCACAAACTCAACCAAGCTGCACATTCGCGAAGCAACCGCTCGTTGTACGGATGCAATCGGATATAATAAAAAATGCGTGCTTCGTATTCCAACGATAATATTACATGCAAAACAAAACACAAAGTGAAAGAGCAAGGTCACCTCACAATAGCTTCAAAAAGCACATTCACGTAGTTTTTTTTATTATGTTTTATCTACCGTGGTCTAGTAAGCTATTTTGATTATATGCTGGCGCTAAATCTTTCTGGTCACATCATTACCAGCACTAAAATGAAGAAGTGATTGTTTGGAACAATCAGCTCGGCAGTCCGCGGCGGGGATGTGAAGCAGTTAAACTGAAATACACCTTACAAAATTTCCAAGCATCAAAACACACGCTACTAATACTGTGCGTACAAAAGCAATGGCTTGGTAGAAACGTCAAGCACGCCAGTCTTATGCTTAATATGCACTGTCATGCTTAATATTTCGACAACGACAGTTTCTTGTCTAAATGCGGTATCCACTCCCTCCATACAAAGTGATGTGCACGTATTCCGAATTCTCTTACCTTTCAACGAATTGTTTCCACACTTCAGGGCGCAGTCCGTTTCCGGTGGCAACGCGAACGCTGTGGTCGCGGTCGGATGGTTTCGGAGGTTGCGACAGGAGGTAGCGGCATATTTCGCCAATGTATAAGATCACCTGCGCGTGACAACCAGTGAAATCAATATTAATGCGATGCGACAACTACGGCCAAATCTGATTGCGAAAATGGTAAAAGCCGCAATTTGCGGAAAAAATACCAGAAAGGACAACTTTTCGGGAACCGCATATCAGAAATCAGACCAGGACGATTCTAAACCTCCTTGCCAGAGCCATGTGAACAGATTAATATCTCGCTCATTGTACAAACGCGTGATTCAATTTTTTCCACAGCAACGTATGCGCGCGCAGCATTTGCACTGCGACAAGTAGCGCTGTTTCAGTTCATCACGTACGGTCCGTAGTGGAAAACGTTGTCCGAATGCGCAATGTCACCTCGCACAGCCTTGCCCTTCTTTCACAGTATCTGCACGGCCTACTTAAGGTATATTTCAGATAGGCCGTGGTATCTGCATTATGAAAAATTTATCGATTGCTTTCGCGGCGAACAGCGAAGACAGATGAGAGCGTTGACTTCGGTGACTGGCAAGTTGCGCGTTCAGGCCCCTTCCGCGCGCAGCCAAACCCCGACCGAAGGTTCAAGCGATTCCGCGAACACAAGCGTATCACTTGCCACGTGTCACTTGCCACTCACCGTAGACTGGTATCGCTTGCAATCGGACCAGAAAGCGCGAACCGAGAATTTGGTTTTGATGGTCAGGGTGATGCCGTGGCACAAGCACTGGCCGAGCCCGACGATTCCCCCGTTGGAATGGTACAATGGTAGCGAGCAGTAGATGCTGTCGGTCGCTTTGTAACCCAGCAGGAGGTTGCTCATCGTGCACATGAAGTAAAACCTAATCCATGCAGGAGCATAAAACTCGAGCAGCAACGATAGGTTTTTTTCGAAAGAAAGTTACAGTACAGCAGATGAACGACCAGGCGATCGAACAGAAAAAAGCAACGGGGGGGTTAATGTTTTTCATTGTCAACGCTGCAGGTCAACTAAAACCAGAATGGTGAATACCACAACGACACTTTTCACCTTAACGCGTTTTCGTGTCTGCAAATTAGATAATCAATCTCCTAGAAACAGAAAGGGATGAAAATAACAGAACTACGTCTATGCACTGACGACATGGGAAGTTCCCCGCATGCTGTAAAGCACTCTTAAGTTGGATAACAGGAGCACTTCGCACCAACAGAATATTACGAAGCACAGCTTATACTCTGCGCACCTGCTGATCGATTCTAATTCTCACAAATCTATTACGAAGAAGGAATTTTGAGTACAAATATGATGCCACATTTAAGAATTTTTTTAAAAACTATGACGAAGATTATTCTGTTAGGGAATGGGTAATTTTTATTGGTTGTAGAAAAAGTTTCAGCCTCTCGCGCTCATTCGTTTTCCCATGTTCTTGGCTCACTTCGGTTTGCCTGGATTTATACTCATTCAAAGCGGCTAGAGAAGGCTTCCTAAATGCACATAACCGAATTTCATTGACCAATTTATGAATGCGCCTTTAACAGCTGTGAAGTTTGCAACCAACTTTTCAGTATCTGGATTCGAATGCGAAAGTTGTGTACTCGCGTTGAACTCGAGCCCGACAGTTAACGACAGGACTCGGTCTTGTATTTGAGAGACTGGCACATGAGACGAGCGACGTCAGACTCACTTTCTAGTAGCAATTACCCTACGCGGTCAGAGGCCGTTTGCATTAACCCGTGGTGAATTCATACACTTGCGTATCGAAAACTACCTGTAGTGCGTTATGACAGCCGCTTTGGGCAGGCCGGTGGTGCCAGACGTGTAGATATAAAGCATCTTGTCAAAGTACGACGCATCCTTGGGCGGTTCTGGCGGTAGGCGGCAGCCTCTTTGAAATACGTCGTCGATGCACTCGGCCATGTCGCAAGGCTTGCTGTCCGGTTCTCGACAAACCGAGTAAAATTTCAAATTACCCTTCAAGTTGGAGCGAGCATCCTCGAGTGCTGAGGAAACAAGGAAAACGCAGCGTCGTGCTTCGTCTTCAATTCAAGTGATGAAAGTTGGCGGTGTTCGAACTGGATGGGAGAGGGGAATGAAGAGATTCCGAGCTTGGTCATTGACTATTTTTTAAAACAAAGGCTACTTTGCGACCTTATCTTTCATCAAGCCTGCTTTCAAACGTTATTGTGAAACCGTATGTACCATTTCAAACGTTTTTGTGAAATTTCATGGCTCGTATTCATGTAAACCTTACGTCAACGTTTTGTGAAATCTTGTGTTTTTAAAAAAACTTTCCAAAACCTTATGTACACCTTATGTATTACGGTACTGGAATAAACATACACCCTGAAAGTGTCGCACTGCATTCCAACTTTTACAAGAAAGAAGCTGAAGTGAATTCTTACCGCTGCAGCGCAATTTTGAAACAAGCCAACCGTCACAAAAACACTGCAACTTTAACTTTAAAATAGCTCAGCAATGACGGTACCGGTAGTGTGGTTTCCATCAAAAATCACCGCCTTAGCATAGACAATATTGATGCAGTGTGAAAGAGCGTCTCCTCTCAAGTTGAAATTGATCAGTGCTGACGTAACGCCGATTTTCGCTAAACCCAGCCAAAGCGCCACGAACTCCGGCCGATTCCCGACGAAGACGCAGACTGTGTCACCGTGACCAAGGCCCTGATCTCTGAAACATGTCGCGCACACAAATGAACATAGCGCAACTCGCTAGGATTACAGTGGCACAACGTAATTAACAAACGTCTTCCGATCTCACTGAAACGTTCAAAAACGGTGAAAGAAGCACAAGCGAAATCGCAATTTATGTTTGAAGTTCCGTAGCAATAAGAGACGAAGTATTACTCAGGTATTTGTAATGGAACTGCATCCAAGACAACCATTAAACCTCGGGCGCAGGGCATATGACTAATAAGGTATGCCACCCACCTGAAATAGTTAGCCACTGCGTTTGAGTATTCATATAAATCTATGTAACTCCAAGTAACGTTTTCCCACTGCAAGGCAGTTTTTCTAGGATGCTTACGCATGACATCATCAAAGATTTTCGGTATAGTTCGATTGCGTTTTATATTTCTTCTCTGAAGAATTCTGAATGTCAGTAGTCCTTTCAATGCCCTGGAAAAAATAAGCCGCGCATAGGATAACAAATTTAAAAATCACGAAACTTTGCTTCAGATTTTAGGTAAAAGCAGCTGCTTTTTACCTAATACAGCAGCTGCTTTTACCTAAATACAGCAGCTAGAAAGATGCTGACCTCTTTCAACATATCTGTTCAGAAACAGTTTTTGATGTTGGTAGCAATATGCAAAAAAATCAAAATACTGAGTAAGGACCTAAGCTTCGGATTTAATCACTCATAAAGAGCTGAAAAACTTAAGAAGCAAAAATTAATGTAATATGAAACACCAGTAGAATTGCAACAAAACACCAGTTCTGTAAATATTTTTAACAAAAACTTGTTAGACTTCAATTAATAAAATGAAAATTACTAGATACGAGGAAAGTTCAAAAGATCAAGCTGGTAGAGCAGTGTTTATGTGACACATTGCACCATCAATGTTGATGTGACACATTGCCATCAGTGTTGACGTGACACATTGCCATCAACGTTTATGTGACACATTGCCATCAATGTTTATGTGACACATTGCCATCAATGTTGATGTGACACATTGCCATCAATGTTGATGTGACACATTGCCATCAATGTTGATGTGACACATTGCCATCAATTCTTGACAATTTTATAGGCAACAATTAGTTGAATCTTTCAAGCATATTAAAAAAACATTGTTTATACTTTGATCCTACAGTGTTATTACAAATGAAAAAAAGTCAGTGTAAAGTTGTAACATAAATTCATAGACAAAGCAATAAAAAATTGCTTCACTGCAATCACGAACATAAATGGAGGACTGAGGATGCGTAATTTTACGTGAAATCGATTCGCTATTAAAAATTTGCTGATCGATTCCTTGCTTACACCCATTGTGGAAAGTACATACTTGAACTACACAGTGTATCTAACTCTGGTGGGTAAAGTAAACAAATAGGCCTTAGGAGTGATTTGGAGAAAAAAGAGAAACCATAAAGCTGTTCAAAATATAAAGAACAATTGGTGGTTCACCCTCAATGCATGACGTTTTAGTTGTAACTAGGATCTGCACATACATAAGACGTCTAGGTAGAAAAAATTGTTACTCAACAGAGGCAGTCAACAATAGAGTTAACGGTCTTTAGACCTTTGTTACTCAACATAAATGTAAGCAATAGAGTTATTCTTTAGAATTACAGGTAAAAAGGACTTTCCAATTACATGTGATTCAGTAATGTGCATGCCATCCTTGCTTTTCCTATGGAAATGGTGACTAGAACAGACCATACAAAAAACAGAAATATGTGTCATGTAAAGCACCTACAATGCTTCATTCTTTGAAAGGTAATATAGTGATATAGATATAGTGATAGCAGGCTTTTTTAAGGAAAATGTTAGGTACGCGGTATGGACCAGTAGGGACCCGATTTCTCTGATTCTAGGGACCCAATTCTGTATGATTCTAGGGACCTTGTGATAATTTTCTCTGATTCTAGGGACCCGAATCGGGTGCCTAAAACACCTTAAAAAAACCTGGTGATAGTAGACAGTTGTTGATTTCACTATTCAGTCGTTGCACAAAGTTGTCTGGTCAACATTTTATGTAGATATGTGATATACTGTATGTTTTGACAGCAGATCATCAAAGCAAGATGGACTTAAGAGTTATTGGTGTTTAAGCAAATGTATTAACCCAGAGGTTCCCAACTAGAGCATCGCAATACCCTGATACGTCATTTTGAGATTGCAAGAGTGTTGGAAGCTTACATCCACCTTCACTACCAAGATCTTAAGATTTAAGAGAAACTACTCAAACCTAACCAATATATATGTTCATGAGTCTACAAAAGATTAAAGACAGTGCATGCAGTGACCAAAGAATAGTTAGATTGATTTCAGCAATGAGGTAACAGTAATATTACACACAAAATTCAGTTGTTTTACGATAGGTGAGCTAAGTTGAATAACAATCTATGAATATTTTTTATGTAGTGGGTCATTTGATTTTATGCATAGCATAGGATTAGTGCATCAAAATTTCATAAAAGCTGTGAGCCACTGCATTACCCTACTAGTTTGGCCTGTCATTACTAAACTACAGCTGACTGCTTGCACAGTCGTTGAAATGCAGCTAAGTTAGAAGTGGAAAAATATTCACTGAAAAAGCTAAAATGTAGTTCTTTATCACAGCTGGGGAATCTTATGTTGTATAACAAAATGTTAACACTTGGTTGTTGCATCTTTGCAAAATTCAAACACAAAGTATGAAGTCAAAGATGACATTGAATAAAACACATGCTAATTTATAGGCAAACTGAAGCTAGTGCTATTGGTGAAACCCAGATGGCAACCAGAAAAAATTAAAACACATGCAAATTTACACATACTGTAGTTAACGATAGAACATGCATTGATTTCTTGTTTACCTTAGATCCCGAGAAACAGTTTTGATGAAAACATCAGCAAATTCCCAACCTCCAGTTATCAAATAAATAGCAAACAGGACCACAGATATCACAAAGTAGCTTGTAGTGATGTAAGCATACAACAAGGCAGCAGCCAGTCCATATGCTGCAAATACTTTGTACATCCTTATGAAGGTACGACTGCAAACACTGTAATAGAATACCCTGAAATTCAAGAAGATGTGAATTTTCAAGCAACAAATCTATACAATGTTATCAGAGTAAAACTGCATTTAAGTTAAGGTATATACAAATCAGCTCTGACATGGTGAAAAAGTAGTTGCACTAACCAGGCTTTTAAATAGGTCGGAAGAAATTGTCCAGTCAGTAGTCTCTGGATTAAAATGGCAAGGCTTATTTGAATAATAGCCCCAACACAATAATTGTACCACACTATCTTGATGTCAAATACCTTTACTGGCAACAAATATTAAAATATTACAAATCAAATAATGTAATGTTAAACAAGCTGGAAAAATATGGTTATTTCACCAACCTGTGTATAGTAAGGTGTTTATGCAAATGCTTTGAAATTTGATTGTATCAACTAACTATTGTATCAGACTAATCAAATACTAAAAATTTGGTTTGCTGGTTGGATCACTGAACAGATTCAATCATGTTTGCCAATTCTTTTTTTCCGACTCAGAATTAATTAAATGGCTTATTAAGCAAAAAATGTGAACACAGTTTGAAAGAATAAAACCATGTACCATACAAAAAAAAGGATGAGCATGCATGGGCAACTTATGCACAGGAGTTATAAAGAGCGAGAATGAACACTTTTCGAACTGCACCAAAACAGCAACAATCTTTGATTAGTACATCACATAAAAACTTGTCTTAAAAAGAAGACTTGTACAAATATCAAGACATTTTTGAAGTAAGCAAGTTGTTGAAGATGTGCAATCCAGAATAACTGCGAAAAACTGTTGCCAACACCACCTGAAGTTTAAACTTAAATGTTCTTGTGGTAATTCCTATATTGGTCAAACACAAAGAAATTTGAAATTTCGACTGGAAGAACACAACCCTTTAAAATCTAACCATCAAAATACTGATGTAGTAAAACATTTATACTCACATCCGGATAATTTCGTGCACTTTAAAAATCCCGAAATCTTGGCTTCTGTTTTTAACCACCGTGAATTATTAATCAAAGAAACGCTTTTAATACAAGAGCAGCAGCCCGAGATTAATGTAGACAATTTTTCCACCCCTTTATACCTCTTAGGACGTAGATTATGATGTCAAATATTGTCTGATGTTCAGCTCTTATGGCAATACATGTTTCGTGCATTTATCGTTGGTGTTGACGTGGACATTTGGTGCTAGTTGTAGACTTGCAGTACTTATTTGTTAATTTTTTTTTGCATCCTTCGCTT
>JGI24021J15306_10003830_pt1 | contig 17194 bp, 10 predicted proteins | sample Ectturendosymbi1_FD_15306 | JGI IMG/M metagenome (IMG submission 15306) | reverse complement strand
TTTTTAGCCCATTCCGCTCATAGCGGAAGACTGAAAAAGCTACGATTTTCAAGCAGACAGCATTGCACGGAAAAGAGGTTGAGTAGAGCAACGGAAAGTGTTTTTTCACAAATAAACTTGTTTTCAAGAACACTTACAACTCCGTAATTGCGAATCGCCTGCTAAATATTTTTCGTCATTTAGATTAATCGAAAAATAGACCAAAAATGGAGATTAAGTACCGATCTTCCATGCATTTAGATAGGCAGAACGCTCAACTTGGGACCAAACATGGAATCCATTGTCGCTTAACAATGGGACTTATGATCGGCACAACTTGTCTTTATAGTAAATTTGGTTACGACGAGTTTTGAGTTTTAATACTATTACGGGAAAAATGACCGAAATGTCTTAGAGAAAAAAACAGGAGCGTGTTCCGGTAGCTCAAGGAATTATGACTTAACAATGCAATTCTGCAACACCTCACTACGTCGACGGGGACAGCGCAGCGTAGCATTGAATCACAACGTGGTAGCACGACGCCCCTCAACAAACCATGGTACTCAGCAGTCAGCTCTAACGCAGAAACTTCGGCAAAATACCAGCTATCTACAGCTTGGTGGAGTGAATATTCGGCTTTACACGGCCATGACAATTTTTGCTCAACGGTTCAATATTTGCAGTTCAAAATTTGAGACGGAGTACGGCGCCTTTCGCCCTGCCCGTGTTTACGCAACTGGCAACAGTGACTGTTGATCCTTTTGTTGCAAGTGCAAACACGTAGACAGCTCACGCCAGCAACGAAAAGACAAACTTGACGTGATCAGCGAAATCTGCAACCTACAGCAAAACGCGCAGCTTGTTGGCGAGATCATTCCGCGTAAATCACATAAATTTGAGCAGAAAAGCAGAAAAACGATGCAAATTTTAACTTTTTTTAATTGGCACCTGTGGTGTTGGCTGAGATTCATGGTTTTAAATTGGTTATAGGCTGATTCTTACCTGTGTTGGCTGGACTGGATAAAAGAAGATCCATCGCCAGATCAACAGCATTGTGGGTGGCTTTAAGCTTGTTTGAGGGGTTCATAGTATAAATTGGAAATTGACTTTATTAGGGAGATTAGAGATTGAATTTGGAGGTATTCACTGTTAATTTGATGGTCTCAACCCGCCTGCTCCTATTTCTTTCAAACAGTGTCACACCTTTTTTTCATAACCTGGACTAGTGAGATTGATGTTTTTTTCTAACATCAGCAGTCCAATGTCCAAATATGTGAAACAGTATCGATATTCTACTTATATTAGTGGCGTTAAATGTATTTTAGGGCAATATGCTTTCAGGCTCAGTGTGCCCATATCACGCGATTATGAGATCGTTTTTTCACGATAGCCAGCAGAGCTACCTAAAATGGGAGTAATGTCATAGCAAATACCTTTCATTTATTTTTTGTTTTTCAATTGTCACTTAAGCAAGAAATATGCTTTCCATGTGTATGTATAACTACACAGCAAGTTTCATCTGGAAATGTGATAGTCATTTCGCTATTTAGGCTCCTAGCTTGGAAATTGAGTTGTCACTTCCTTGTGTAAGAAGAACCATTCCACTTCTGAGCAGTTCGGAATACGTTTCATACATTGTGTTTTCGTGATATGCGGATATCCAAAACAGGGTCAAACCCTAGCGCGCAGCATGCCTTGGGCAGTGGTCCTCAACCCCCGGGCCACGAACCGGTACCGGGCAGTGAAATTACAAAATGTATACTGGTGGTGACACCACTCACTTTCTGGGCATGCGATTGGTCGATTCTTCCCATGGAAACACTGCTGCGAGAGTGCTCCCGGACCGCGGTAAAATTGCAAAGCGTTGACCGGTCCGCGGTTACTAAAGGGTTGTGGACCATTGCTTTAATGTGTATCTTTCAAGCACTTATTGTAGATATAACAAATTGTTTGGCACACCCACCGTGTTCCCAGTTTTGTGTAGCTTGTGAAAAATGGGACCTGTTTTTTTGGACCGCTTCAAACTTTTTGTGAATTAATGATGTAAAGTGATTTTAAACTGGGGTGTTTCCCCGAAAGATCACATAGTTCGACCAACAAAAATAGCCATTTTCGTGGCCTATAGAAAGTAACAACTTTTGTGTCATACACAGCGATTGTCACAGAGAAGCTGAGATATTTAAACAAGTGAAGACTTTTTGGCGGTCCCTTATTTGACTTCCCCCCACAAATGCCTGGGCTGCTTCTGCCACTGGCCTGTTACGTTATAAAATCGTTTCCACGGTAACTTAGACAGTCCCGTCGCCACGGGGAGGCTTTGGTGGGCTTACCCCCCCAAACAAAGCTCCAACCCCATAAAGTGAAACGTGAAACACTGTAAATAAGTGAAGTTTTGTTTAATTTTATAATGTCAAGCCCCCCCCGCACAAACGAAAACCCCCCCGCAGAACTGCAAAGCCCCCCTATTGGAAAACTTTCTGGCGACGGTTCTGAATTTAGACAAAACTGTTTTTGCAGACCTTCAGTGGAACTGCGAGCTTGCATAGAACTTTGAAAATACTGTTACAATATAAAATAAGTTGGATTATTTACAATCAGGGTTGCGGAGTCGGAGTTAAAATGTCTGACTCGACCTTTCCAAAATTCCGACTCCGACAGTGACACCGATTCCTTAGCATAAGATAATGGAGTTTGGCTGTCAAAAATTTTGTAGCAACAAGCAATCAATGGAAATCGCGGAACACAGCAAGAATTATATGTCTCAATAAAAGTTTCAAAAGAAATTGTACCGTTTCAACAGGCGATGTAAAAAATGATTCAGTTGGACTTCTGGATTCGGAGTAGGATAAAAAATCCGACTCCTAGTGTTCTACGACTTCACCCAAAAACCTCCGACTCCTTGCGACTCCGGCTCTGCAACCCTGTCTACAACCATGTTTTTCCACTCCATTTGCGTTGTTGATTTGACGACGGTTTCCTTCCCTCCTTCCACACATTCTATTATTGCGACGCTAATTCGCGGGGCTTGGATAACAGCTCACCACAATAATAGAAAATAATAATGTTCCCCCTTTTGGAATTACATGCTTTAGTGTTGATACAACTTTCTATTAAAATAAACGAAACAGGTTCAATAACTATATAAATCACGAAAGCATAGCAAAGACATAGCTACAAAACTCACCGAAATATAAGGGAACTAACAACCAAGTCTAACAACAACATTAAATATGAATTACGGAATTGTCACTCCTGAGTCCTGACACATAAAGTTAGCAATTTGGTCGCAGCGACCACACACGTTAATGCAAAATCGGCCGCACCCGACCGAACAAGTTAACTTCTCGTGAGTCCGTGCTCGTCTTCGCTTTACGGCAAATGCCGCAGTCGCAACCGGTCGGTCCAAACACGCAATGATCCATCAACGCACCAGAAAAAGTTTCGTCACGAAAAGGCAATCACAATCAAAGACAGGCCAGGCACACAATCCAAATCAATGAACAAGAAAACCTGAAATATTTTGAAAAATAAACCACATAAAACGCAAATTAAATTCTAAATATTCAAACAAGACATATTCTGAAGTTTCTGTCATGAACCTGAATAACTCACGGCACACTTATAAAAATTAATCACTATTCGCTCGTGAGAAAAGTATATAACAGGTTTGTGTCTGTTCATTTGTTGTATGCACTTACCAAGCAAAACGATAAACTCGATCGAACTACCTTCCTCGTACGCAATCAACAAACTCATTTCCATGTGAACAACAGCATGCACCAGTGGTCTTAATAAAAACCGTTGCAGAGAATTATTGTCGGATTACGGACCTGAAAGATTAACAAACGCTCTTACTGTCATAGAGCAGTGCTTCGAGGCTCTTCAGGTCATAATTGTGTCCCACCATTACGTCCGAGACTGTAGCTAAAAAATTGCTGTGAACCAAATATTCGATATTTTCCATCGTACAGATTGCTGTGATCTGACCGCTGTTAGACTCATTACTATAGCTTTAGTAATTATAGTACTGCCACATAGTACGCATAAGAACCTTCATGTAAAAGCAAGCAAGTTTTCACGTCTTTTTTTGAAAAAAAATGGAAGGACCATATGAAAAGCGTTGGCATAACATCGACCGTTACAATTCGATTGAAACTCTTGACTGAAGAACAAAGTGTGCAACAGTTTTTCCTAAAAAAGTTGCCAAAGGTAAGCAATTGCTTTTCAGATTGTAAAAAAAAGTTTATAACTTTGCATTGTGTCGAAAATGATGTTGTGAAAACAGGTAGACAAGCTCAAAGCAGAATTTNAGCAGCTATTTTCCATCCCGTTTCAGCCTGTATAACATGAATTTTCAAGGCTAGTAAAAATGTTCAATATCAGAATGTAGGAATAAAACGGACAANTTGCGAAACTACTTCGGGTAGACTATCTGGTTACAAAAGGGGCTAACCAGTATTGATGAGCAATGATGAGATTATCTACAACACCTAGGTTAACAGAAATGCAGAACTGCAAAACCATCTATCCTGAGATCGATTCTACAGTTTCTGTATCAAAATTAATTTCTAATACAGTTTACGTCTTTCAAATTATCACAAATACAACCATGACAATCTGTAAGTAGTGTGTGCATATTCAACATTTTTGCCACATCCTTCACAATTTCATCTAGTAAACATTGTACAAAATTGATAAATTTTTCTGAACTATCCAAAAAACGTGTTCAACAATCAAATTTTTCTGGATAAATTTGTTTGGTAAAACTGAGAAAACAGTAGAATTGATGCAGGCTCCAGTTGTTTAATTTGTGGTCACTTGCCTTATCATTGCATGTTTTAGTGAAACAATAATCTGTTGAAAAATATAAGAAACATTCTCACCTAACATTCACGTAGGTGTCAAAAATACAAAATGCATTAACTTTAACAAAATGTTTGCATCATTCACAAGTTTTGAACGTTTTTGCTTTCAAAACTGGATGAAAAAACCTGCCAACGGCAGGTAAACCTTCGTTTTGAAAGAGGTATTTTCACCATAGTAGAGGACGCCTTACTGCAAATTTCAACGGGGAGTGCATGAAGTATGTTAGCATTTTTCAGCATTTTCTAGCATAAAAGCTATGCTAAAACTACTCCTGCATAAAAAAGTGCACTTCACAGCATTAGGGAGCGCAAAATTAATAACGTCTGTAACAAATTACATGGAAAGGGCATATAAGCACATGATATCAAAAGACAGAGTTTGCAAAATGAATCTGGAACAACTGAAAGAAGGAAATTGGGCCAATAATAAATTTCAAAATATGATAACTGCCGAAAACTGAGGGTCGTGATAAACGTTCTACAAAAGAAAGTAATGCTCTACTAAAATGAAATTGTGCAAATTATGCTTTGAGGATTATTCTTTGCATAATTTTACGTGTACGTGCGAATAGCCGCTGGAAGCGAACACGTCAGTTTTCCATTGAGTGTTTATTTATATCGAATACAGTTTTTCTACAAATAGACACTTATTTTGCTTTTTGATATGTTACTTTGTTGCGTAAATGCCATCCATGAAACACAACTATGTCCACATTTGCATGTTATGACAATTTTGCTATTTATGAAAAAAACTCACTTTTTCCAGAAGAGATTCTGGCACATATTAAAAGCAGGGGTGGGAACACCTTTTTTATTGTGGGAGCGCGTTCTGACACCTTTTTGCACCAGTAACGTTACTTGATGATTTATATTTTGCATTTCAATTTCTACGTGTAGCGCCTGGAGCAGCATAAAAGAATAAATGACAAGTTATCTCGTGTATAGCACCGTAGCCTTACAGTGTAACAGGAAGGCCCAGTGTGGAAATTCTTGTAGGCGACTGCTTACTTTCTTCGAACTATTTGGTGCAGTCTTCCTTCTTATTTGGTGTGGGTACGGCGTTCCAATACCACTACACCTCTGACTAAAAGCTCTAGGTTTTCTGTAAACTTTTGAGGCATTAGCCGACTGGGTTCTGCTTTCATTTTTTTGCGATGATTCAAACTTACACGTATCTATGTTCAAGTAACTTGTCTCCACAAAGGCGACGGGTTTGAATCCATCGGCAAATTTTTTTAAATGGAAATCGATTTCACATAACACTACGCATCTTCAGTCTGCAAATAACGCTTTCGGGTTAACGCTGAAAAGGCTGAAGCAGAAGCAACGAAAACAAACAAACTCGAGACTAAAATGAATATAAATCAGAACACAACCTACGACAAACTAACAACCTGAAACAAAATCTTTCCAAATAACTTATTACTGCGATGCAAAACTATCTGAATTCAAATATCGAGCAACGCCATAAACAATGCCCGTCGTCATAAACAACGCCGCAGGAGGGGCAGTAAAAGAGTTGAAAGCACTAGAAATTTATAAAAAACAAAAAATCGTCACTAATACGTTTGTTTCTGTTCAGCAGCAATGTTGACCTCCAAAATAATAACAGAAATTATAGAAAACCACTCTGAATTTTCCGGTTGTGCGAATAGCTGCAATAACTTGTTTCAAGTCGATCTTGATTAGCCATGAAATTACCTATATGATACTGGTATGAAAATGCATCTCCGCCACCATTTTCCCCTTTCGAATGGGCAGTGGGGCAATGTCCTTGTCATGCCCCGCTCTCCGGCTTCCCGGCTTGTGAAGTGCAGAACGTTTGTTTATAAAAGTAAAGCTGCAGTTGGTGGTACTACGTTCAACAACAAATGTAATTTATATTTTTCCTATTTAAAACAAATATAATTGAACGAACGAGTTTTTTGCCTGAGTGATTTGTAGGATTCCCAATCCAACGCGAATCCGATAGCAGTGCAAAGTAAAGAAGCTATCTGTAAACTTTATGCATATGTGGTTTATCTACGATGCCATAGAACACGGAATAGTGTCGCGATAAGGTCATTTGATCTTTGTAATTTTCACAGTCTTGTTTATTCCAATTACTGGGGTGCGATGACCATCTTGTGGAAAATTTATTTATGGTTTGGCCGACATACTAATTATTGCATATCACACAATTCGATGCATAAATACCATAGAATGAGCATGTCAAGTTTTGGTTTAGTGGAAAAGATTGATTTTTTGTCATTGTTTGTGAAACACGTGGTATCATGGATTTGTTGTGTTTTCCATGGCAACCACAAAGTGCACAGTGGTCGCAAGGCCCTGACATACCTTTGATAAGCTTTTTTGCCTTGTTTAAAGCAAGGTGCTTGTAGTTCGAGAGTTTTGCCCGTTTGTGGTAAGTCTTTTGTAGGCGATCATTGCCTTCGGATTTAAGTTTTTTTCTCGGTGTTAGAGTGAGTAGGTGGGGGAAAGATGTAACCCAAACCTGTGGGTCATCTTTCTTGTCACTTTTTGGAGACTGCTGCTTTACAGATGCACCACTGGTCGTAATAAAAATCGTTGCCGAGGATTATTGTCAAAGTGCGGACCTGAGAGATTAGTATAAGCTCTTATTGTCATGCGAGAGTGCGTCGAGGCTCTTCCCGATCAGATTAATGTTTTACCATGTCGTCCGAGCATATGGCTGAAAATTACTGTCAACTAAATGTTCGATTTTTTTCATCGAACAGATGGCTGAGATCTGAAAGCTGCTTAGACTTCATTACTATAGCTTTTACAGTGACGTAGCACCCATAAGAACCTTCATTAAAAACAAGCAGGTTTTCACCTGTTTTTAAAAAACGTACACTCCCAATTAAAAGTGTTAGAATAACATCGACCGTTATAATTCGGTTGAAATTCTCAACTGAAGAATAAAGTTTTCAATAGTGTTTTTTCATGAAAGGAAGCTGTCAAAAGTAACAGCTTTGCTTTTCAGGTTGTTCGTATTACGTCATGGTTAGGTTATACAAAAGGTTTACAAGTCTAAATGCTGGCGAAAAAGATGCTTTGAAAGTGGGCAGACAGGTTTTAAGCAGAATTTCAGCAGGAAACTCACATCTTATTTCAGCTTGTATAGCATGAACGTTTGCAATGCCCAGTTAAAATGTGCAATATCAGAATGGATGAAAAAAGCGCAAATTTTGCGTGAAACAGACAACTTGTGAAATAACTTCGCATAGACAACAAGTTTACAGAAGAAACCAACCTGTGTTGATTAGATTATCTACCAGGTTAACTTAAAGCTGCAGAAGTGCAGAACTGCACAACCATTTAGTCTGACATCTTTTCTGCATTTTTTTCATTGAAATTAATCTCAAGTATAGTTTACTTTTTTCTAGTTCTCATAAATACAACCATGACAATTTGTATATACTGTGTGCATTTTTCATAGTATTTACCACGTGACTTTATCCGGCCAAAAATCATATGGAAATGATTAAATTTTTGCGGACTATAAAAAAAATAATTCAACAATCAGATTTTCATTGATACTTTGAAAAGCTGTGTGTAAAAACTGAAAAAAAACAGTACCGTTGTTGCAGGCTTCAATTGTTTAATGTGTTGTGCATTACCTTATTATGCAAGTGTTAAATAGCATATGTGTTGAAAATAGAAAATTAATTTCTCAGCTAATATTCAAGTAGGCAAGCAAAACGTAACGGCATTAGCTTCAACAACAGATATCCTGCATCATTTTCAACACATACGTTATTTAACACTTGCATAATAAAGTGCATCATTCACAAGTTTTGATCGTTTTCGCTTTCAAATCTGGATGAAAAGCCCTGTCAAGAGAAGCTAAATCTTTGGTTTGAAAGTGAGGTGTTTCGTGAGGAGTGTCAGATATATGTTGACCCTATCCAGCAGATGCTTGCGTGAAAACCGGGGCTCTGGAGCCGGGAGACGGACCGCCGGAGCTGAGCCTTTTGCAAGAAGGCGGAGCTCAGATTTAAATTTAGAAGCCGGAGCTCAGATTAAAATTTTGATCCGGAGTCGGAGCTATGGCTATTTGAGAGGTAGCTCAGGCTTCGGATCCCATCCTAGATACTAACGGTTTTTTCAAATTTACTGAAAGCTAGATTTTCAGTAAATCCGTGTTTTTCAACCTTTTTGCTGCAGTGGAATCTTCCGCAAAGGTTTGCCTTGCTCATGGAACCCTATGCAACGATCCAAGTATCTATATATTGCTACAACCACATAGAACTGTGATTACGAATTTCGTCCCAGGCAAATTCGGTTTGTTTCAGCGGAATCCCTGGCAATCACTTGTGGAACCCTGGGGTTCCACGGAACCCTGGTTGAAAATCACTGCAGTAAATTTACTTTTCCGAAAACAGTGCTCTTTATAGCACAACTAAGAGTGTACGAGTTACGACATCAGACTGCAACAATGGATCTTTGATGTTTCCTGGTTTAGAGTTGTAAATCGGGCCGGGTTCGGGCTTAAGTTTGTCAAATTATTTCGGGCCGATTTCGGGCCTTCACACAAAATTTTTCGCAACGACGGACACTTTTGTGGACAGTTACTGTTGAAACAATCGAGTTGATTCAATCTTCAATAAAAAAAGATTAATTGTGAATTATTCAATCATGTGTACTTTGCTACGCCACCGATAACTCTCAGTTGCGCATACATTAACTCATTCGGTAAATTTGGCTTTCGGGCATAAATCGGGCTTCAAAAATAAATGTCGGGGTCGGACCGGGTTCGGGCTTCTGATTTCGGGCTCGTGGCAACGTAGCTGGACAGGCGTTGTTGTTTGTAAAAGCAGGGCCGCGACCAGTTGATAATTTTGGGAGGGGCACAAAACGATGGTAACTTGATGTTGTACCTAACAAATAAAAAGGGATGCCGGAGAGCAGGACAATGACGAGGGCATTACCCCCGTGCCCTTTTAAATAGGGGCAACGAGGGCTGAAATGCATTTTTCATAACAGTATCATGGGTAATTTTCAAGGTTTATCAACATCGATTTGAAACAAATTTGTTGCAGCTATTCGCGCAACAAGAAAATTCAGAATGATATTCTATAATTTCTGCTACTATTTTTGAGGTCAATATTGTAGCTGAACAGAAACAAAATATTGGCAACGATTTGTCTGTTTTATATAAGCTTCCATTGCCCTTAACTTTTTACTGCCCCCCTGCCCATAGGATTCTGGCGTCCCTATGAATAAACATGTCTTTTTTAATTTTCGGAGGGGTCAATTGACCGCTTCCCCTCTTGTTGCGGAGCTGTGTAGAAGTAAGAGAAACGTTAAAACCATCACAACATCTTACTTTCTAGTCAGAATGATCAAACCGGATATATAGTAGTGTAACGACCTAGAAAGAACTATAAGCTATACGCAGTAGGCATATAATATAATAAGCCATACTAGTTCTTCGAACAAACGGCGTTTAACCACTTCTTGTTTCTGTCTTAATGCAAAATGTGTGCAGGTTAGAAAGAACACATGAGAGAAGTAATCGACGATGAGCTTTGCGGTCTTTGCAGGGTTTGCCTGGGCAGAGCCGTTAGCTGGCATCGCCAAGACTGCAACAGGCAGAGCATGCAACGAGTGCAAAACACCTGGTCGACTGGGACTGGACTGTATCAAAGTACTCGAACACGAATCTTGTTTTCCAAACAGACGTCTTGATTCTGGACGTAATAAATAATAACAAAAGGTCCTCAGGCATCAACGACAAAACTTGTGACTGCCGTTCCAGAGTTTTGTTTATGTTGCCATTAATTTGAGTAACGTTTCTGCTAGCAAGTAGTCGCTGAATCGTCTGAACTTGTGATTGTTGTTTAGTCGTTGATTTTCTCATGCAACGAGCGCTGATTGTAAAAAAGCTGCTGGATTAACCTACTCGAATAAGTTTGGTATATTCTTATAGTTTTGTGTACTCCATATATTTCATTTTCCATTCAACTTGAGGCACACCAAGACAATTAAAAATATGAATGTGATAAAACGAGCAGAAGAGTTCAGGAGCCGGAGCTATGCTCATGAAAACCAAGAGCTCCGAAGATGGAGCTATGCTCATGAAACGGAAAAGCTCCGAAGCTGGAGAAGTTTCATTTTTACGACGGGATAAAAACTATTTTAAAGCTCCTCCTGCACAAAGCAATGCACTCCAATGTATTTGGGAATGCAAAATTACTGTAATTACGTCTGTGACAAATTACGTGGAAAGGGCCTGGAACATGGGCGTCGGAAGGATTTTTTTCCAGGGGGGGCCATTAGGGATTTATCAAAATTTTTCTAGGGAAGACCAAAAGTGACAAGATTTGGTTTTTCTCTCTCGAAATTAAGAAAATAAACTTTTTTGCTGAAAATTTCAAACTCCATGGGGACAAGGCCCCCTCTGCCCCCCCTTCCGACGCCCATGTCCTGGAACACATTATAATGATATCAAGTCATAGGATTACATAATTAGTCTGGAACCACTGAATGAAAGAAATTGGGCCAATAATAAATTTCAAAATATGATGACTGTCGAAAAATGAGGGTCGTGATAAAGGTTGTACAAAAGAAAGTAATTCTCTACTAAAACGAACTTGTGCGAAATTATGCTCAGTAAGTACAGTATTATTATTTGCATAATTTTGCGTGTACGTGCGAATCACCAATGAAAGCAAACACGTCGATTTTCCAAGGAGTGCTTATGTTTATTGAATAGTTTTTCTGCGTTTAGAGGCTTCTTTTGTTTTTTATATGTTATCTTGTAACAGCACACATGATGCACAACTTTGTGCACATTTGTATGTCATGACATTTTTGGCGTCTGTGAAAATATCACTTTTTCGTGAAGAGATACTGGAATTTTTTGCTCATTCATGACATATCTTCTTTAAAATTCATGTAATATTGTCTTTTCGCGAAGAAATTCAAACCGTTGTGTCTGTGGATTAATTTCCTAATATTTAGCAAAAACAGTTATTATAGTTATTATGCTGTACCATCAATAATTTTATAACAGGTTTTTGCATACACAACATTTTCCGTCGTAACGCTCCTGAAACCCTTGGGTAGAGCTAGTCGCTTTTTGTTCTGAAAAAGACTTAAAATGTTAAATACTTACGGTTTTCAACTTACTGCTATGTCGATACTAAAAATTTCAACTTACTTCATTTATCAGCATCGAAAACCAAAATGGGCCAGAGTCAAAACAAAATCAAGACCAAAGATATAGAAGAACTAGCCGCCAATACCAACTTTACTGAAGTGGAAGTGAAGCAGTGGTTCGGAAGCTTTATGGAAAAATATCCGCAAGGAGAACTATCTGAAGAAGCGTTCAAAAACTTTTACAGCAAGTTTTTTCCGGGCGGTGATACCAGTCATTTTGCACAACATGCATTTAGGTATTCTTTTTAGTAGCAAAAATGAAGTAATTCGAAATCTCTGAATTTACGATAACTTAAATGTAAGCATTGTTTTGCAGAAAATACTATATATGAGAATGCACTCGACTGTGATATATATTTATGCAGTGTTTTTTGCATAGTCTTGCCGTATTTCTTTCATCTGTGAAAAATAGTGAGGAAAAAATTAGAAAATACGAGTCGATTACGTCTTTTTCGCCGATTGCAGCATCAACATGAAACTGTAAAAAAAAGGGTTTAGAAAATTGTTATCTTCTTGCTATAAAATTCTGATTACCTTCAAAAGGTAAAGACACTTTCCGTGAGAAAATCCCCAAAGTAGATAAGGCTTTCTAAAATTAGCTATTTTTTTTGTCATGAGTCAAAATAAACAAATATAGGCTTACAGAATAACAGACGTAAAAATTCGGTCAGTAGAAGAAGATTGCCGTATGAAAAGATGCAAAATGAAATATGTTTTTGTTAAGTAAGAGGCATTTTATACTAAATTTAACTTGAATAGGCGTTTGGTGGTACAGAACTTGAAGATGGCGTGAAGTAAGAGATTCATCCCAAAGCTTTTCGTCTGACACTCTTCAAGGGATATCGTCAGAATGGAGTGGAGATACAACCGAACTGGTTTATAAACATAAAAGCAGAGTTCTCATTGGTTGAAACGGTAGCCAATAAGAGAGGGTTTAGGAGATCGGAAAAGAAGAGTTCTCATTTGTTGAAACAATTAGCCAATGGAAAGAGTTTAAGAGGTTTAGGAGATCTTCAAGGAGTACACGAATTCTTTTTGTTTGCAGAGAGGGGGATTTGGAGATTTGATGACAGTCGCTTCTAGGGCGGAGAGATGAAACGGAGTGCGAGCTCGAGCGAGAACAGAGAACTTGCCTTGACTGTAATGTAAGGCACATTGGGCGTTGTCAAGAAGATGTTGACCGATGGCGGATTGGTGAAATTGTGGGGGACTGGTGGCCTCACCGGGGCGGGGAAGGCTTTGATGGATGTGGGGAGTGGGAGGATTGGCAATCGACTTTGGAATGTTTTGTTTAATTTGCTCTTCTAAGCGCTGAGATGTGCGACTACCGTGCCAACTGTAGCTGTGGCACACAAATTGGTAAATTACGTTGCTTTGATGATGGGAAGGTAGCACGTCTTTCTTTGTTGCTGGTAAGAGCTGTCGGTTCGTAAAAACAACACGTGGTTCGACGGAAAAGAAGCAGCGTTTCACGGCAGATGTGATCTGCATTTCGAACTTCGTCGAAACGTTTCCGATCGATGGAACGTGTAGGTAGACTGGACATTTTTTCACTGTGTGGACCGGGTTCGAGTTAAGTTGTTGAAGTTTTCGTTTCAGAGTAGAGTTGATTGAATGTTCCGGGTAGCCATTTTTCAATAGAATTGAGCGGATTTTGTCAAGCTCTGGATCCAGTTTGCCTTTTGAACAGATCATAAAAGCTCTGTGGACCAAAGTACCAATTAAATTGATTTTCCGTTTGTGGGGGCTAAAGGAATTCCAGCGTAGATACTGGCCAGTGAAGGTAGGTTTCCTGTAGACTGATGTTGAAAATTCCGAACCGAGTCTTTCTACCAACACATCCAAGAAGGGAAGGGAGTTACTGAATTCTATTTCATGGGTAAAGAGGGGTGAAGGGAGTTGAGATGCGAGAGAAACGTATTGCAGTCATCTTCATTGCTGAATACGGCGAACGTGTCATCGACATACCGGAAGTACGCTAACGGCCTATTGGCGAAGTTGAAGAGTTTCTCTTCTTGGTAGCCGACGAAAATGTTTGCTAATGCCGAGCCCAACGGTGAGCACATGGCAACGCCGTCGGTTTGTCGATACATGTTGTTGTTGAAGCTGAATTCCACGGAGGAAGTGGCCAGCTGCATTAATTCGACGAAGATGTCGCGTGGAAATGATGGCTGCGGCAAGACGTTGTTGTTGTGCAGGGCGTCGGCGCAGAGTTGTATGGTTTCGACAAGCGGAACATTGGTGAAGAGGCTGGAAATGTCAAAGGAACAGAGGAAGACAGAGGAGGGAGAAAAGGTAAAATTTCTGACTTTTTTTACAAAGGTAAAAGAATCCGGCACACAGTTTACAGACAGGTCTTGAAGGACTGGTTGGAGAAGACTGGTAAGCCATTTACCCAGCTCATGCTGGGCCGATCCTGTCATTGACAAAATTAGACCTAGGGGTACATCTTTCTTGTGAGTTTTCGGAAGGCCATACATGCGCGGTCGCTGAGAGCCAGTGGGTCGGATTGCTTTGTAATCAGTTTTAGAAATAAATTTTTCATTGCTCAGTTGTATTAACCGTCGTTGTATCAGTGTTTTTATTTTAGCGGTGTTGTCATTGTTGTTGGCTGGTCCAAGATCAAGGAATTTGGTGGTATCAATCAGAATTGTCTTCATCTTGTCTTTGTACTCGTTCTTGTTGAGGATAACGACACCAGCGCCTTTGTCTGGTTTAGTTGAGGATTTCTTCATTCATCCGGAGAGACTTGATAGCCTGAAAACATTCTTTTGTCATTGGGAAGTCACCCCAGTCAATGTGGCTTCCACAGTAAGCGTGAGCCAAGTCGCTTAGCCTGGCATTTAGGGCGGCGAGCAGCTCTTTGGACCGTAGAAGCGACTTTCATCAAATCTCTGAATTCCCTTCTCTGCAAACAAAAATAATTCGTTTTCTCCCTGAAGATCTCCTAAACCTTTTCGACGAAGGTCGAAAAGCAGATCAACTCTTTCCATTGGCTAATTGTTTCAACCAATGAGAACTCTTCTTTTCCGATATCTTAAACCCTTTCCTATTGGCTACTTTTACAACCAATGAGAACTCTGCTTTCTTGTTTATCAACCAGTTCGGTTGTACCTCCACTTCATTCTGACGATGTCCCTTGAAGAGTGTCAGACGAAAAGCTTTGGGATGAATCTCTTACTTCACTCTTGAGAAAGATGGCACGTGCCAAGCAGACCTAGTTGTTCGCCGTGAGATCTGAGCAGTCGGTCCGAGAGCCATCTAGTATCAGTTATGATAGCGTGCGAAAGTTAGATTCGCAAGATTGGATTACCTATGGAGTGTATTATTTGAATGAACCCTACTCTGTGGACGGAAGTGGAAGTGAGTACAATTGCATTTGTTTGTTTGTTTTTTAACATTGCCCGAAGCATTAAGTGGTCAACGAACTACTCGTAGTAGAGAGAACACTGATTAGCTTTTAAAGACTTACATTGAGTTACAAGGATGAATCAACAAACGTACAGCGCAGTAGTAGCGCAGGGTGAGCCTGCCACAAAAAATTTTACTTACAGTCGCCATGTGAAGTATTAGCAAAATTCAAAACGCCCCTAAAACGCTTTGAGATTTACGAAGAATTGGGAAAACTGCGTTTCGATTTTAGACAAAAATTAGCAGCAATTGTCCAATCACCCGGCTTAAAAGTCGTTTTCCACACTCACACAACGGAACAAGCGGTAGAGTTACGAGAAAAGCTGGCTTTGTCAGCCAAAATAGAAGTATCAAGATTTGGCGAAAATGAAGTCAGAGTTACACTTTGCAGGGTGCCACCCCAATTTAAGGACGAGGAAATGGCAGAAGAACTCAACAACTTTGGAGAGGTTCTTAAAAGAAATATTCTAAAAGACCGATATGGTATACAAATCGGCAAACGACATGTCTTTTTCAAGAAGAACGCCATGAGAGAAGTACCGCGCTTTTTGACAATGGGCAGGGTTCAAATCTTAGTGTACTATAACGAGCAGCTCCCCTTCTGTGAATACTGTAAAGAAAAAGGTCATGAACGGGAGAATTGTGAGAAATAACAACACACTAAAGCAATGTGACAGAAACAACGAGAACGAGAAAGAGAACATGTTGAAGAAAAAAGCAGGCACCCACTTTTTGATCCTAACAAACAAGGAAAAGAAGGAGATGCCAAATTACAGGAAAAACCACCGGGAAAAGAAACGAGGAACATAAACCCAGTGGCCCTACCTCTAGACCTGTTCAATATCATAGAACCACACCAGAACAAAAAGAGACAAAGAGATGAGGTGTCACCCCAAAAATTCGTGACAAAATACTGTGTAAAACGCTAAACGACAGCAAAAATGACCACTTGTGCCTGCGTAACATCACATTCTTCCATTGTCAATGTGGAGAATGGATTTCAGAACATGACGTAGATAAATATTACCCATGCAAACATTGTTCTAGAACAATAGTTAAATGCCGACCGCCATGCAGACGAGGATATAGCCTAGAACCGGACGAAGAAGTGCAATGAGACCAATGCTATGCAGTTTGTGACACGGAAGGGGCACACTCTGCACCTTAGGACACCTGACTGAACTAGTAAATATGTGTATAGTATTGTATATTGTACTGTACTTGTTGTTTAAGCTACGTTTGAATGTAGACTTTCTTGTACGGTGACCGTTCTTTTGTAAATTATGTAATAATGGATTTAAAGATCGCAACGTTTAATGTGAACAGTATATCAGAACAAGATAAGAGAATGGCCGTAATCAGCTTTCTCGAAACAGTAAAATCTGACGTAATTTTAGTACAAGAGACACATCGCCGACGCCATACAGAGAAGGCTTGGCAGAAGGAATGCAAAAGAGGCCAGGCCCTCTTCCACTCCAATATTGAAAATGAAAATACAGCTGGAGTAGCCTTCCCAGTAAATTCATCTAGGGTATATATCGCAAACATGAATAGTGATTTACAAGGCAGAATATTAGTAATCAAACTTGTGTTTTTTGAATACCAGTACCAAATTGTAAATATATATGCGCCGGCATTAACCGGTAAGCGAGTAAAAAATGGAAATTTTTTGATAACCTATACCCATATATCGATAGCACCTTTCCATTAGTTATAGGGGGAGATTTTAATTGCATAGAAAACCCGAACTTAGACAAATACCCCCCACCCTC
>JGI24021J15306_10003828_pt1 | contig 17195 bp, 11 predicted proteins | sample Ectturendosymbi1_FD_15306 | JGI IMG/M metagenome (IMG submission 15306) | reverse complement strand
TGTATTCTTTGAGAATATGTTTATTAGTTCCATATATGTGATGGTGAGCTGGATCAAACCACACATCTAATTGCTTTCGTGACGTTTGGTTGTGGTTTATTGAACAATTGTTAAAAATTGACGATTTCTAAAGAAAAAAATTGAGCTCCACTGTCGTTGATGCCAGGGAAGTTAACGTCAGAAGACACTGTTATATCGCATTCCAAAAGCTCCAACGAGTGTTCAAAGGTACGCACAGGAAGTCTACGCAACGATATGTTTCCTTTTCTTTTGACAGACTAAACAAAAATGCAAGAATATTTTTGTAGCAAGACTTTTGAAATGCATTCTGAAAACTTTTATTGACCAAGTGCCAATCTTTATTTGTAATCAAATGCGTTTCAGCGGAAATTCCAGCAAGATTGTTAGATTTCCCGAAAGATTTTAAAATTTTCATCATTTTGTTGATGGGTAAATAAAAGTAAACATTCACCTTTGCGTATACAATGTTTGGTGTCTTTCTTCAAGGATGTTATAATGTTTTTCTCAGTTTTCAGTGTAGCAAAAAAACGGGATGCACCTGAGATTCTTTGCGATAACGTGTCAATGCTATTTCCATGTTTTGTCAGCAAATGCAAAAACAAGCAGTTACCGAAGATATATAGATTCCTTGCAACGTCTCAGTAGAGCGTCTTACTCTACTAACAATGACAACTGATGATTCTAGGAAAGAAAATCAAACGCTTGCACTTGGAAGCATAACTAGCAAATGGCCTGTGCTTGCGTGCATGGCCCTTTAGCTTAGAATAAGCGGTGAGAGCTTGAATTGATTATTCAGGTTTGAAATCATTATTCAGTCAAGCTTAGATTGTTTCCAGTCATGAACAGAGCCTCAAATCAAGCTTTTCGGTAACTGGTGAGGACCAACCGATCTAGATTGAAGTAACCAAAATTTAGATGGGAGGAATAAACCTGCTTCAAAAAAATCCAGGAAACAGCTATTCAAAATTACTGAAGAATCATAAAAGCGTGCTCGTTTACTTCAGAATCACGACAAAGATTGCTGATCTCAGGTAATGTTTGCAAAAATATTTTTCTATTTAGCACTTTGGTCAGCTTCAACGCCGAAATCGGGAATGTTTGGAGCAACAGCTGCAATAAGACCGCTGTTCTATCACTCCTGAAACCTTTGATTCCAGCTCCATACGCGAGTCTTTTCCCTGACATTGAACAAGCTGTAGATATTGTGGAGAAATTCATTATGTCTCCTTTCATTCCAGGCTGCGACGGTAAGAAACGCTTCGAATTTATCAATTAAAAGTAATGTTCCATGCAAAAATAATCCGTTTCCAAAAAACGACTTGCTTTTTGTGTTCTATTGCATTGAAATCTTTCTTGCATTGACGTTTCACTGCGGGTTTCATAACAGCTTGTGCCCCTTGCCATGAGGAGCAATTTCAGATATTTTTGCATAAATTAAGCTGGTTTAAAATCATCATCCGCATCTTTCAATAGCAATAGACGTATAGACGTTTAATGCTTATGCATCACTGGCAAAGCACTCCATAGCAACAGTTATTTATTTCACTGGAGAGGATAACCATAAACTACAAGCTGTGTCATAAATCAAAATCGATCCGTGTCAATCTTCAATGTTTTCGTAGAGGATGGTGTGGGGTTGAAGAAACCAAAACTTCATGCATCACTGACCGTTCAAGGAAGCTGATAGGTCAACAACAATATTTTATGACACCCTGTTCCCACGCAGTTGTTGCGCAAATGGCTCGATGAGTTTACATAACTACACAAGCTTGCCAAACTTTGCCATATAATGTGCAGTGTCATCGTGTATCAGTTGTTCAGCGCATGAATAAGGACTGCATTGAGGATATAGGGATAGGTGTCTTCTCGACGACGCTTGCAGCACAATCCCCTGGTATGGCGCAAGACGTTAGTTGGCATGTCAGAGTTGCAGATGTTGACGTGAAGGGGTGCTAGGACGTATCCTTGTGGGATGCCATTCATGAGACGTCGTAACCTGCTCCATGTGCTGTTACTGGTGGTAAGGATGGCGCTGCGGTTGCTAGCCAGCTCCATGATCATGCAGACCATGTGCTGTCAGGTAGCAATTGCCGTAGCTTACAGGTGAGGCCACGATATCACAAAGTGTCGAAGGATGCTGTGATAAAAGCAACTCAAGCCTTCTACTATGCCGAAAATCTATCTTCGATTTCTTGCATCAGTATCGTGACCTAATCTTTGTTTTCCCTCCCCTGTCGAAAGGCTACTTGCTCCTGCGGAGTGAATGATCGATTAATGGTTACACATAAGCATAAAAGGGTCTCCCGAGGATCTTGAAGAGGATGCAACGTAGTAATTAAGGGCGACAACTCTTTTGGTCCTCCAATAGATTTTTCAGTTTAGTGATCACTACAATCAGTGCTCTTCTCCAGATCCTGAATCGTTTGGGTTGGCGTATGCAAGAACGAAGAGAGGAAATGCATAATTAAGAGTTGAGAGCTTACCCATCGTGGAGTACAAACGTCTGGAATATAGAATTAAAACCCAGTGATTTTTTGCTCCAAGTGGTAGAGGCGGAAGCTAGAGCATCTGGAGTGAAGGGTCACGGGTAATATCTCCCTCAGGTGTTGGAACTATCCATAGGTCAGAAACCTCCTTGTTGATGAGCCAGGTGGAGTCGGCCCATCGTTTTGGGTGTCCCGTTTTTCACGAGTTGTGAGGCAGTGGAGTTTTCTGAGACGGTGCACAGACGGAAGGAGAGTCCAGACCTGCCAGTAACCTTATTGACAATGCTCTGCTCTGCAATTCGATGGATTAGACAGCGTCTTCATCCTCTCCTGCCTCTTCTGGTCGACCCGTGAATGCAGGGACGAAGCGGCTCTGTCACAGTCTGTCCCCTGTTGCAGTTGACTGCATCGCTTTGAACTACTGAGGCAAGCACAAGAGAATGATGGCAATTCGGGGCCTAAACTAACAGGAAAGCAACCAGCAGCAATAGAGATCCAACACTGACTTCACTCTACTGCCAGTAGGTTGCACTATAATTATATAGGGATAAGTGAAATACGACCTTTCGTTTGTGATGACTGCTATCACAGTGACTTGTTACTCATTGGCACAATCTAGCTGTGATCATTTATTTCATGTGGCGCCATCTACAGTCCGCCACAACCCGCTGGGTCTTGGAGGAAGGAGCAGTGAAAGGTCTCTTACTCTTTGTCCCAACATGAGACATTGTTCCTACGACGGCCACGCGGCATAGATTGTTTAGCTGCAAATACAAGGCTCTCACAGAGTTCCTGGTATGCCTTCTCAATGTTTCTTGTGTCTACAGGTGGCAATTTTTCGACGGATTCTCATGTAAGAAATCTTCCAATTAGTTTTGTGAAAGTTTCAACACTTCACCGGTACGATGTAGACAGGAACTTTGAGCCGTGGTGCCGCAATGAGAGAAAGTCGGTGTTGTGAGTGTGACCGCCGGAACATTCCTAGAATACGCCTGTCGGGCAGTCGTTTGTCTTGGCCTAAACTCGCGAAAGCCAGGTCCGGGTTGGTGCCGAGGTTCCATCAGTGAGAAAAGAGACTGGCTACGACTTTGGGTTGTGCAGCAGCGCAAGGGTTGTTGGTTGCTGTCCAAGATGTTAGGCTTTCACTGTCAGGAGATATGATGCATCCCCAGTGGACATGCTGACAGTTGAAGTTTTCGGCGAAACAGACTGGATTGTAGGAGAGTGGAGATTGCCCTAGGTGTGAGTCGCGAGGTTGGAGCTTTGTAAACGCTGATGATCTTATATTCTACGAAGTCTTCGCAAAGACACTCAGTCTCTGATTTCTCTGGAGACTTGTCGGCCAGTGACCATTCCAACCACTCGTGAACAAACGTGGCAAGGCCCTGCTTCCTGCGCGGGACTGACCCAGCTAGTGAGACATTGGGAATCACTAACTTGTCTGCGGTTGTGTAGTGTGTATCCTGAATTATGGTAGCGAGTGCCTTGTTCTTGTAGTCTACCTGCTCGATGACGTTGAGCTTGCTAGCGGTGAGCCCCTCAGTGTTCAGCTGCTGTATGTTTAGTCTCGGTCATCTTCGGCCGCATGGACGCTGCCCCACCTTGAAAAAGGCATCTTCTACCAAACCCGCGCTGAAAACATCCAGTGCGGCTCAGCAGGCTTAGTAAGCATTTAAAGAAATGCTGAAAAAAATATGTCGTGAGGAGGTAGAGTTTTTTTATACGTACCCTTCCTTTCTCTGTGTATGTTCAATCGTTCTATGCAGACTTTGCATTAATAGAAATTTTCGTTCGTTGACATTATCACCTAATCGTGTAGGCGTTTTCAGTGATGTTGGTTTCCATACTTTTGGCGTCAGGATACAACCTTTTCGTTTAATAAACTCGTATTAATTCATAGAATCTGATTTTTGTATTATATTTCGGGTTGACAGGTGCTTGTTGGCCGAAAATTGCCTACCAATGAATGCAAAAACGCCAGGGCACCGAAAAAACGGAATGTTATCGAGTCATTCTCCTTTTATGATCTCCATCACAAACAAGGTTTATATCGAAGTGTTCGCAGTGTTGCGTATGCGTGGGAAGAGCTGCCAGATGACCAACATAGTTGTGCAGGGAATGCTGGGTTGCAGCCGGTCTCTCTCGGTGGATCAGACGCTCAGATCCGCAAGGAACTGGGCGTGGCAAAGAAAGTATAAATCCAGCTAAAATGAAACTCTGCCCAGGTTGTCACAACACTTCCGCATCTAAAAAGCCCTGCAATTGTTTGCAGCGTCTATATAGTGAGGATAAGTCAGTTGGGTGAGTCATACAAAGCATCCACCATATTGTCGTAAAGGAGAGGCCGGGAGCTCCTGGGGTCGGGTATTCTGCAAATCTAGTGTTCGAACTTCATCTAAAACCAGACGTGATCCGCAGAGTCGGACGCGCTGCTCCTGTAAATGAAAAGAACACCAGCAGCAACACAAGAAAGCAAATCACACAATCACAAAGAGAAAAAAGCTCAAGTGGGAAAGTCAACGGGAATATGTACTTGAGGAAACAAATAAGTGTTGGCTTTTCAAAGAACAGGACTGAGAGCAAATATGCAGTACGGTGCATCAACACCATTTGCTCAAATTTAACACGGACGTTTATAATATCTCTGTACCTTTTTTTGAATTTAAACGAGGAAAACTCATAAAAGGAGGGATCCAAATTGCCCAGATTTTGGGGGCAGGATTGTTTAAACACAGTTTTCCGTTTTGTCGTGATGCTGCTTGCCAGAGGAACGCCTCTCGTTCAGCACTACGGCTTGCATAAGAATGAATTTGATTCAAGGGAGTAAAGAGTTGTTGAACATTGTCAGGTGGGTTGCAGGTGTGAATTTTATGTAACATCGTCCCTATCTCCAGTTTGTATATGTCATCCAATGGACGTTACGATTCTTGTATACTGCATAGTGTTGCTAACCTAGACCTCCAAATATTTCGTTGTGCAATACATTTAATCGTCGAAGGCTTGTCTTCCCAACTGCACAACAAGCTCCAAGTACATATTGCAAATGACAATAGATCATTCTGAAATACAGGTATTTTAGTTCTGTTTCATATAGATAGTGTCTAATACTACAGAAAATGCCAACGCTACGTGAGATATTTTTCGAAGTTACCCAGACTTCAGTAATTTGCACGTGTGTTTGCCAGACAATGCCGATTTGTGCAAATGATGTGTTCTTCCCTTGAAGAACCCACTCAATATGTTGTCTTATTTGAGACAAAGTGTTGCTGCGATTCTTGTTGTAGGTGAAATAGTGTGCCATATTGGAAACCGAACAACTGTGGGCGGAGTAGTGACCACACGCAGCTACTTTGGAACCGTTTGCCAAACGATGAACAAATGCTTTCACGCTGCAATCAACTACCAAGAGAGTGGTAGCTCAGGTGATGCAGATTTTTATGAATTGATTCTAACGTGCTTGTAATGCAGCCGAAACTTTGTTCGAAAACAATTTTTCAAAACAAAATTATAAAACCTCAAGAAAGGGAAAGTGCCTTGGAAGGCTTTATTTTCTAGAGCAAGCTTTCGCTTCACAGCAAAGTTTGATCACCTTCAAAGCGTATAATCTACATTTGTGTACTGCAATCCAACCACAGAAACTTTTCATAAGTTTTGAAAGAGGAATTCAATTGATTTAGTTTTACTTCATGAAACTGACTGTAAGATTGACTTCTTTTCATGTGCTGTCTTCTAAACAGACAAGCTGGTGTGAATAATTGAAAATCATCAAAAATAGTGAAAGCGTAACTTCCTTCATTTTTGATGGATTTTAAAATTGTACAAGGAATTGCACTTGTTTTACCGCGGATAAGGATGCTTCAAATTACTTTAAAACCTTGTGTGTGGTAAAATGTTGCTGTCTTCATCAGACTGTAGTAAATGATGTCATGGACCGTCGTTCAAACAACTTTTTGTAAATCAAAAAATGAGCAAGTATTAGCTGTAAAAAGGTATGCAAAAAACATAAATTTAGTAGATATAAGTATATTATGCAAACACTTACTCCAAAATAAAGGTTGTTATAAGTTTGCATGTCAGCTTCAAGTTCAGGTCTACGGTTTTGATGCGCTTCACTTCACGTCAAGTGCATAAACGCATTCTGATTTGCAGGCAGGCAATCTCAAAGCATGTTTGATTTCCCTTCGTTGTTTTCTCGACAGCAAGAAAAAGAATTTTAAATATTTTTCTTCACAGTCACCACAGAATATGCGACTTGCTTGGACCATGTTCCTGCCGGAAGCAATTGTTCTTCGATTGTGTCAAGTCTAAATCTCAACATTGCTTCACCGACATGCAACTTGACTGAGTGCAACACATTTGCTTGCAACAAGTTCATCCTACCAGAAGGATGCAGCGCTAATCCTCCAGCAGGAGGTAAGGGTTAATTTTTTATAAGAACAAAGAGATTCAACCTCAATATGTAGGGTACATTAAGAGTAGAGATGTATTTTAGGCTACCTATGAAATATTTCAGCTGAAATGGATCGTAATTGTTTATTGAAAGTTGCCAATATAATCATCAGCTTCAAAGAGCTCTAGGCATTGACACGGTACGTCGTACTTCATTTTGGACCGACCTGCTTGGGTCTTGTTGATAAACACAAGCGTTTCAAATTCCTCACGATGTTTTTCTGACATCCAGCATATTATTCAAAAACATTGTGTTTTAATGAAAGTAAACGTCGCAAATTTCAGTTCTATGTTATGCTATTTTGCAGACATTCAGATATTACCGAACTGTACCTTAGAAACAGCTTTGAGTGAAGCTACATCTTGCCTGACTCCGCTTCTTGAAGGTTACCCTTACAGCGGTCTGGGTACATGCCAGTAAGTTCAAACGAAAGTAGACCATTTGCCTAGGACACATATACTACAGTTGCAATGATAAACGAGTAGAGAAAATGTGCGTTGTTTCATATTCTGTGTTTTTACACGATATATCGGGTTGTTGTTAGGTAAATATCAAAATAGGCAAAAAAGTAAAAATGTTTTATGGTGGGCAATATCTACCTGAATGTTTTAATATTTGTCAAAGCAAATTTGGTAAAATCAAAAACAAATTGTGCAAAAAACTTACCCATATATTCTAAGTGTCTTGTTGCATCACCAAAGATAAATGTTACGCACTGTTTTTCACAGATGACTTTGACTGCCAACTAAAATTGTTTTAGCTTATGAAGCAAGTAGGGCATTTAATCTATTCTTAAGAGCGATGCAGCAGTTCTTTTCAGTAAGTCTTGCTCAATGTTGCACAGGTTTTGAAAAGACGTTTTTCCATTCATGCATTGATCCCAGTCCTGAAATGCTTACACTAGTCATAAGCAACACAGAGTCCATGATAAAAGGTACCTACTGCCTACCAACAACATTTTTTCTGAAAATGGCAAAATTGAGATCAGGTGTTTCGCCAGCATGGAAAGGGAAAAAAATCAAAATGCTGTTGATGTTCTCTTTCCGTTCTGTGACTGCAGTGATTCTTTGTTGCTACACCAAAACAGAAAGTTTTAAGTCGTCAGGAGAGTGAAAATTTGTGTTATCGTTAATGCAAACACTACGGGATGGTTTTGAAGCATAGTCTAATCACCATCCCGTGCATTGAAAAGATATATTTTTAAAAGTTTTTTGCTTCATTTCTAAATTGTTCCTTAGTTCTCATGTTGTGTTGAAATATCACAACTAACGCCCACCGCCGGTATTTGCTTCCACCGTGCATAACATGAATTATTTTAAGAACGTCTAGTGTCTTTCAAACATCGTATACTACAAAATTGACTGTTGTAACTTTAGCTGGAATGGGATGATGTTAATTACATCCCCAAATTGGTGCCATGGTGAGTGACCGATATTTTAGCTAATGATAAAAAATTCGCAATAACAAAAGTGATAAAAATAAACAATTTGCTGATGACAACAATCTTTGAAACACTACTTCCCATCCAAAACACAATTGTGTTTTTGAAAGCAATCAGCTCGATATATATTGTGTGCAGCAGATATTTTTTTCTTGATTACGGTTTCACATTGAATATTTCCAATGGCGAATGTACTTCCAATGGTAAGATCTTCAAATATATTTATTGCATTAAAATGAAAAAAATTCTTGGGTCAAGCAATTTCTTCAGTTGCTCAAAATAGCGTAACGGGTGAAATTCAACTAAGGCGCGACAATCATAATAATGAGGTATTTTATAATTTCCGGACAACACTGTTTCGGTTTTATGCGACAAGAGCGTTTATTTAAAAAATTGTTTGATTCAGGGTACTCAAATTATTGTGTTTAATATTGTTGTGTGTTCAAATATCTCGCTAGGCACTATTGCCAGATGAGAAGCAATGAACTATCGTGAAATAAATGTACTAAATTACGTCATGCTTCGCCGGTTTATGCTTCAATAAACAGGATAATTACACGATAATATAAAAAGATTAATTCAGAGTGAATCGATAAGGCCTGTACGTCATTATAAACGACCAGGCCCGTAACCAACTTGGGACACCAGGAGAGACGAAGAGTTTCCCGGCAGGGGCGCGAATATTTTGAACTATGTGCAATAGGTTTGAACTATGTCCAACATATTTTTCCAGGGGAAGCAGCAAATTTTCTATGGGTGAAACCCAAACTGTTTACGGGCCTCCACACGACACCACCAAATATTTAACAACTGTTTGCCTGAGCGAGTGGAATTTATCACTGGTAGTGATTCTTTAGCGGAGTTGATCATGCATTGTCATTTTTAACAAGCAAGATTTCAGTCACTGATCAAACGTTGTGAAACCACGATTAAATCTATGAATGCACTTTCGTACTTATCCGAAAATTAACGTAAATGCTTTTCAAACGTCATTTACGTTCATTTTTGCTCTTATTGAAGGTCAGGTCTTGACAACGCATTGAGCTGTGGAGTCAAAATTTTGTCCACTTGCTTAAGTGGGCCTTGTCCAACTATCCTGGACGTGATACCTGTTGATCTGAGATTTATCTACGCTGTGGGTAACTATGATAACATATAGCGTTTTTTCTATATCTAAATCAAACACAGTTTTCTAAAGCACTTTGTGCTTCTGATGTTGCCATTTTCTTTTCAGAATTCGACTTTGCCGTTTTCTGCTTATAAAACGTGATTTTATGTTGCTATTTTCACTGCAAATGATTATATGCTCTGTTTAGTTCTCCACAAAGGCGATGGACTGGCATCAATCTGCAAAATGATTCGGAAATCGATTTCACGTTACAATGCGCATCCACAAATTGGAAATCTTATTCAAGCCTTTCTGCATGACTACTCATTTTAGTCCTGAAATCGTAGTCGATCTGATTGAATATGATTTCAGGACTGAGGATGACTTACGAAAAATCGATTTCTTAAAAAAATGTTGATTGACTCAAACCCGTCTTTGTGGAAACTAACAGTAGTTGAATACAAATATGTGAAACTTTGAGTCCCCACAGAGCAGAAAAAGCACACCGCAGTCTGCAGATTTCTTGAAAACAAGTTGGAGGAAAAGAGAAACTTTCATGCCGACATTACAAAGTTTAGAGACAACCAAAAATTTTGAGCGAAAATTGACTGATTTTTTTAATTTGCTCTGCACTCGAAAAGCAAACGCAAAAGTTAGAAAAAAAATGACAACTAATTCCAATCCAGGTTTGAAAATTATTTGCGAACAGTGTTGTATATTTGTCAGGTTATGAAACAAACCAAACGTTTTTCTTATTTACAGATTTTCATGTTTACCGAACACAGTGGTGTCAGAACTGGGTGTGAAGGGGTTGGAAGTTCACCCCAAAATTTTGAATTGTCAAATATTTGGACAAAATCTCAAAAATTGGGCAAATATTCTTCGGCATTTTTAACATTATTAATGAAATTGCACCTTGTTATTGAGTGGATAAATAAAGTTTATTATGTCATAGAAAACACATTAAATATAAAAACATCAGCACAGTGTTTCTAGCAGCTTCGTGTTTTTGTTTGTGAGAGTTGAGGAGTAACTGACTGTTTTGAATGTTTGGGCTAAAGAAGGCATATTATTTATGTCCTTTATTAATTGTGCACTGAAAGAATCAAGTGTACCGCGGGGCATTTACTTTATTACATTTCAGTCCATGCCAGACAAATACAGAAAATCTTTTCTTTTGAAACACTGTTTGGATATATATTTTGCCATACCGTTTGCTGCATGACTCGTATACAAGCAGTTGAACGGCCAACCTTGTGAGACTTACGGCACAGTCCTTGTTTTAATAATATGACATATACCACATATTTTGCATATATATCCTCATCAAAGGAAGCAGCTTAAGGTCTACCTAAGCTTGGTGTGAGATCCCTTGATGGCTGCAACAATTGCAATGTGAATGGAACGCCAAACCTCAGAACTGTGCAGAAGATGCTCAAGAGTATTGAGTTGGCTGACTTTTGACAATGTTTTTTGCACAGCCTTAGCGTACTTTTTCTCAGTTTGGGTATTCAAAAACCGAATTTTGAACACCAAATTTTCTAGTTTCAAATCTGTGAGAAGTTTATAAAGGAAAATATAATGTACCAACAGCTACAGAAAATTTGCGAGAGAAAGTTTGCCGCAAAAGTTTTTCAGGCAAAATTTGGGAAATTTTGGAAAAATATGCTGTGCACTCCAACAAAGTGTTGTCTCCAACTCCTATGATTGAACAAAACTGTTGTCAAGCGATTCGATTAGTTAATAATGCTGAAACTATGGTAAGAATATCACGCTGTTGAAAATACACAACTTTCTCATTTCTTATTTCAGGAAATCATTGATTCAAGTCAATACTTCACTTCCGTTTTCTCCATTTTTGCTGCCCTGAACGTTTCCAGCAACACAAGTGAGGCTATTTTAGGAGCAATTTGCCTCCAGCCTGGCAATGACTTCTTGGGACAGATCGAAAACCTGACACATTTGATTAGTCAATTAAATTTGACCAACCCTGTATGCAATGATTCAGCACTGAAAAACCTCATCAACCAAGGAATCCAAGCTGCCCAACAAGTTATCAATGCTAGAGACCATGCAGCCTTCTGCAGGTTTGTATTCTTTGAGAATATGTTTATTAGTTCCATATATGTGATGGTGAGCTGGATCAAACCACACATCTAATTGCTTTCGTGACGTTTGGTTGTGGTTTATTTAACAATTGTTAAAAATTGACGATTTCTAAAGAAAAAAATTAAGCTCCACTGCTGTTGAAATCACGGAAGTTGAAGTCAGGACGGTATTCGACACATTGCATTCGAAAAGCTCCAACGAGTGATCAGAAGATAGACACAGGAAGAGCGCGCAACGCCATGTTTCCTTTTCTTTTGACAGACTAAACAAAAAATTCAAGGAATATTTTTTGTAACAAGATTTCTGAAATGCATTCTGAAGAATTTTATTGATCAAGTGCCAATCTTTCTCTTTAATCAAATGCGTTTCAGCGCAAATTCCAGCGAGATTCTCAGACTACCCGAAAGATTGGCTTAGTTTCATTATTGTTGTTTTTGGGTAAAAAATAACACCTCAACTTTCACTTTGCATATGCAATGACATGCGACTTGGTTCAAGGATATTATTAAATTTTTCTCTTTTCAGTGTCGCAAAAAACGATATGCACAGGAGATTCTTTGCGATAACGTGTCCATGCTATTTCCATGTTTTGTCAACAAATGCAAAAACAAAGTTCTGTATTGCCATGTCTTTCCTTTGTTCCGCAAGATGCCTTTGGCCAAGAAATGCGTGCACTGATTACCTGACCGTGCAGTATTACCAGTTTATTGACGCCAGTTTTCCGTGTGGCAACGTTTCATTTTGTGTTGTGGCTTTGTCAGGTGTGCTGATGCTAGCTGTCATGAATCTTTGTTATTGTTTCAGAGAGTTGTATTTTTCAGTTGATTGAACCTTTCTGTAAGGTCATGTTTGATTAGTGTATGTATCAAAACACAAAGCAGTTACCGAAAATACATGGATTGCCTGCAACGTCTGGGTAGAGTTTCTTACTCTACTAACAATGACAACTGAACAATCTAGGAAAGAAAATCGAACGTTCCCTTGGAAACGTAACTAGCAAATGCTCTGTACTTGTGTGCATGACCCTTTAGCTTAGAATAAGCGGTGAGAGCTTGAATTGATTATTCAGGTTTGAAATCATCATACAGTCAAACTTAGATTCCTTGCAGTTTATCAACAGAGCCTTTCATTACGGCTTTCGGTAACTGGTGTGGAGCAACCGATCTAGATTCAAGTATCCAAAATACAGTTGGGAGGAAGAAACCTGCATCAAAAAAAGCAAGAAATAGCTATTCAAAATTACGGAAGAATCACATAAGCGTGCTCTTATACTTCATAATCACAATAAAGTTTCTTCAGCTCAGGTAATGTTTGCAAAATTATTTTTCTATTTAGCGCTTTGGTCAGCTTCAACGCCGAAATCGGAAAGGTTTGGAGAAACAGCTGCAATAAGACCGCTGTTCTATCACTCCTGCTACCTTTGATTCCACCTCCGTACGCGAGTCTTTTCCATGACATTGAACAAGCTTTAGAGATTGTGGAGGAATTCATTCTGTCTCCTATCATACCAGGCTGCAACGGTAAGAAATGCTTCGATTTTAGCATGTAAAAGTAATATTCCATGAAAAAACAATCCGCTTCGAAGAAATCGACTTTCCCTTTGGGTTCTATTGCATTGAAATATTTCTTGCATAAACGTTTGAATAAGGGTTTGATAAGAGCTTGTACCTATTGCCATGAGAATCAACTTCAGATGTTCTGCATATGTTTAGCTGTCTCAAATCATCAGCCGCATCTTTCAATAGCAATAAACGTAAAGACATTTAGTGCTTATGCATCACTCGCAAAGCACTCCATAGCAACAGTTATTTATTTCACTGGAGATGATGGCCAAAAAATCTGCATGCTGTGTCTATCAAAATCGATCAGTTTCTGTTTCCAGTGTTGTCATAGCGGTGGTTGTGGGCCAGAAAGAAGCAATATTTCATGCATCACTGACCGCTCACGGAAGTTGATAGGTCAACAGTTATCATCTGTTTTCTTGTTATGGCAATTGCTGCAAGTTTGTTAATTCAGTACATACCGTGGAAATACTCTTCTGCGCAAATGTGCACACAGCAAGGTTTTATAGGACCCCTGTTCAAATACATTTTTGGCACAATGCCCTGGTTCGGCGCCATCCTATTTCACGTATGCATACCAGGTGTTGAATGACAACGTGCCAGGACCGATCTTTGTGGGATGCCATTCATGAGGCGACGTAACCTGCTGCGTGTTCTGTAACCGGTGGTAACGGTGAAGCTGCGTTTGCCAACCAGCTCCATGATCACACAGAACATGTGCCTGTCAGGTAGCAATTGCAGTAGCTTGCAGGTAAGGCCGTGATGCCAAAACGTGTAGTAGGTGGCTGTGATAAAAGCAAACACGGCTTTAAACTACTTCTTAACCGAAATTCATCCTCGATGCGGTGTGTCAGTGAAGTTACCTGATGTACCTTCGCCAGCCCGTGTCGAAAGACTACTGGTTTCTTTGGGATTAATGGGACGATTGTTGATTCAACATGAGCGTAGATAAGTCTCCCGATGATCTTCAAGGGATTACACAGCGATCATTTAGGGCGAAAACCCTTAGTTTCCCATAATTGATTTTCCTTTTGGGAATCACAACTAATGGTGTTCTAGTCCAGGTCAGGTATCATTTGTGTTGGTGCATGGAGGAAGCGAGGAAGTTGCATAACCAAGATTTGATAGCTGATCCACGTGGAGTGTAAACTCCAGGAAAATAGAATCTAATCACGGAGATTTTTTCCATACAAGTGGAGGAGGACGGAAGCTAGATCCTCTGGCTTAAAGAGGGCACGGATGCATCTCTCCCTCAGTTGTTGAAACAATCGACAGGACGGACGCCTCCTTGTTGATGAGCCTGATGGACTCGGTGAATCGTCTTGTGTGCTTCGTTTTGCGCGAGTTGTGACGCTATGGAGTTTGATGAGATGGGGCACAGGCGAGAGGAGTGTCCAGACCTGCAATTAAGTTGCTGCTCCACGCCCTGTGGCTGGATTGTTAGACAGCTTCTTCCCATCGCTCCTGACTCTTCTGATCGAGTCGCGAAAGTGGGGACGAAACGGCTCTGTCGGAGTCAGTTTCCGATGGGGCTCAGATGAAGGAGCGATAAATGGTCTCGCACTCTTAGTCCCATTATGGCATATAGTTTTTACGACGTTCACCTGGAATACATTGCTTAGCCGCAAATAGCTGGCTCTCACATACTGTAATTCTTCGTAGGCCTTCTCGATGTTTGTTTATTCCGGAGGTGGCAATCTCTCGACGGATTCTCCTGTAAGAAGGTTTCCAATTAACCTTGCCCTTGCAAAAGTTCCTACGCTTCCCCGGATGGTTGTAGGCAGGAGCTTTGAGTTTCGGTGGCGTAATGAGAGAAAGTCGGTGTTGTGACTGCGGGAACATTCCTAAAACACCATGTCAGGCAGCCGGTTGTCCTGACCGACACTCGTGACGACCAGGTCCGGATTGGTGCCCAGGTTCCATCAGTGAGAAAAGAAACTTGCTAATCCGTTGGTTGTTCAGCAGCGCAAGGTTTTTGGCTGTTGCCCAGGAGTCCAGGCTCTCACCTTCAGGAGATGTGGTGTATCCCCAGTGGACATGCTGGCATTTCAAGTTGCCGGCAAAACATTCTGGGCTTTGGGAATATGGAGATTGCCGTAGGTGTGAGTAGCGAGAGTGGAGGTTTGTAAACGTTACTGATCTTACATTCTACGAAATATTCGCAAAAACACTCCGTCTCTGATTGCTCTGGAGAATGATCGACCAGCGTCCTTTCCAACCGCTCGTAGACAAACATGGGAAAGCCATGTTCCCTGTCAGGACTGACCCAAGTAGTGACACGTTGGGAATCACTAGATGGTCTACAGTTGTGAAATGGGTTTCCTAAACAACGATGGCGAGTACCTTGTTCCTATAGGCTAGCTGTATTGTGACCCTGATCTTGCTTGCGGTGAACCCCTCGGTGTTCAGCTGTAGCATGCTGGGTCTTGGGTTATCCCCGGCAACAGGGATGCTGCCGCGCCTTGAAAGTGCGTTTTCCTACCCAGCCTGCGCTGAACACATTCAGCATGGGTAACTGTGGTTGTTCTCGTAGCGACAGGTTTGGTGAGCATTTGAAGAAATCCCGCATCAGGGAGGGCCACTTGAAGCCACCTGTCATGCAGTACCAAGCCGATTTAACGTAGCCACTAATCAGCGTTTACTGTAGGGTATGCCCGATTATTTGCAGGAGGCAATGCACGTTTGTTTACAGGACCCCATGCACGCAACAAACTCGTCTAATGCACAACAATAAGGTGAATAAGTTGCGAATAGAAACATGTGGTCCGCCAGATCTTACTTTCGGCCTTTACCTTTCATCAGAACACTTGCTGTGTCCAAAAAGCAAAGTCAGGGATATATATATATATACATGTATCTATAACAGACAAACATATTGCTAACAGTTAATACAAAGAGCGGCAAATCTACAACGTGTGATGCAAGAGGAGGGACGTAAAAACAATTCAAATGTTCGTGACGAACAGTTCGTCACCGGCCCGACACCTAGCTGTGTTCAGAATCGGTTTTATGGTGAAGGGTCCATATGTGTGGGTTGATATTGTCAAAAAGGTCTACGTGCTTCATTGCGTTATGAACCTTAAATCACGTACCCTAAGTTCGTGGAGGAAAGTGGCGATGCTCCCCGAGGTGAGAAATCCAACCAATCCACGATATTTGTGGAAGGCCTGTGGACACAAGTTTAAAACGACATTGGTATTGGAGCTTGTAATCGGTTGACATGGTAGTGCTAACCTGAATCATCACGAGCTGAAAATGTCAGGGTTCCTCCTGCAACAGCGAACCATGAATCAGTTATACGATTTGTTCCACTACAGAACTTTCCCTAATCAAAACCTGTCTGGTGCAGACCAGAGTTGGATCAATTACATCATTTCAGTTCAATTGCAATTATAATTACAATTACGCTTTCAAATCTGTCAATTATACTACAATTACAATTACTGTATTCTGTGCTAAAAATATCAAATTACAATCATAACTACAATGACTTTCCTATTTGTAATTGATCACAAGGTGAAATTACAAATTCTTTTAAGAACATGAAAATACAGAGCACACCGCTAATTCGAGCAGTTTCGGCTGAACATAAAAACGACACTATTTCTTTCTTCTTACAAATTCTTCGCTTGTTAGAGCAGGCACACCGCTTATTATAGCAGTTAAACGTGCAGCAGCACCATGGTTTGCACGCAGTTACCGTGGGACAAATCCATAAAATGCAGAAAGTTGACCAAGCAACCAAAAATGGAGTAAAACAATAAAAAATCAGTAAGTTTTCTTTGTACAATACTGTTTACAGTGCTCACAACGAGAATGAAATAGAGTACTCTGGTAATTGATATGTATAGGCCTATTGGTGAACCCCTAGGGTGAATGACACCCTTTATTGCAAAAAGTTCTCCACGGATAAAAAGCAACCGTTTATTAGAGCAGGTTTTGCTATTCCCGAGGGTGCTCTGTTCAGCGGTTTCCACTGTAGGCTAATACATGCAGACATGTTGGAATGATTCCACAA